>Ga0209296_1001138_pt1 | contig 21139 bp, 30 predicted proteins | sample S_130206_EF_Meta_FD_187319 | JGI IMG/M metagenome (GOLD analysis project Ga0209296, IMG submission 187319) | Freshwater microbial communities from Lake Simoncouche, Canada to study carbon cycling - S_130206_EF_MetaG (SPAdes) (version 2) | ecosystem: Environmental > Aquatic > Freshwater > Lake ...
GTCAACCTTAAGCGCCATAGTGGCGGCGCACACGTCACCCACAGGGACAGTCTCGTTCACGATAGGTCTAGGCGGTATTGGCTTAGACACCGTCGTAGTCTTGCGCGAACCCTTTAGCTTCGACTTCGCAGCAGGTTGGGCAGACTTAACCCTCTGTATCCTCTGCCTAACCGGTACCCGCGCTGGCTCCCCCCGGGGCGTTAGCTTCAGCCTATGGGCCTTACCAATAACTGCGTTCCTAGTCGCACCAAGCTTGTCGCCAATATGCTGCGCGGTCCACCCTTGGGTCCAGTACCGTTCAAGCAGGGCGATCTTCGCCGGGGTCCAGAACACGATCATTTCAGGTTACCCCCCGACTTCACGATGTCCCCGCCGTACACATACGTACCCACGTGCTGCAACTGGAGGAACGGGTTGGCGTAAATCTTACCGCCGTGCTTCCTGAACAGTTCGCAGAAGTGGTAGTCCTCAGACAGCAGTGCGCCGCCTTCGTCGATACTGGTAGCGAAGTACTCGTGGATCAGCGGCTTGGCATACTCACCGTTCTCGTCCTTGAAGGATGCTACACGGTACGTAGGCACGTGGGGCTTCAGGTGTTCGAATACCCCCCGTTTGATTAGCATGAAGCCAGTACCAGCGTGGCGCACTTCGATCATGCCTTCGGGGTCGGTCTCCGCGTGGCCTGTGCCGATCATGTTGAACACGAAAGACCCAGCGTAGTCCTGTAAGCCTTCCTTGCCATCCTTCGCGGCCTTTTCTATCCGCGCCCAGTCCACTTCCTTCTTGGGGTAGATACCGCAAGCAACGTCCCGATCAGCGGCAAGCAGAGTAAGCACAGCCTCGGCGGTAAAACCAACGTCTGCGTCGATAAACATAAGGTAGTCGTGGCCGCGCTCCAGAAACGCATTAGCCAGATCGTTACGCGCCCGGGTAATCAGGCTCTCGTTCATCATCTGCGCCCAGTACACCCGCACACCCATGTCACGCAGCTTGGACACGGCGGCGAGTAGGCCGCTTACGTAATGTCCAGTACACATACCGCCGTACATCGGCGTGGCGATCATAATGCTAGGCTTCTTCTCGGGGCCTTTGACGGCTACTTTGATTTCGTCGGTCACTTTTCTTTCCTCACTATGTACTGGTAGCCCATGTGCACGGGCTTCAGTTGCTCTGCGAATATGTTGGTAAAGGCATCGATAGCTAGTTTGGGCCTGTGCAGGATGTTATTGAGGTCGCCCCACAGGTAGTCATCGAACACCATAATGCCCTTGTCCTTGAGCATCGGCCAAGATACGCAAGCATCGGTAAGCACGTCAGGCGCAGTATGCGAAGCGTCGATGTAGATGAAGTCGAACTGCGGTCCACCGGCCAGCTTGGTAAGGGCTTCGTAGGAAGTCATCTTGAACTTGAGCACCGCCCGTTCGGGATACTGCTCACCTAACAGGCGCAGGTTGTGGTCGTAGTTATCTTCGGCGTCTGGCATCGCCAGCCCCATTTTAACGTGCTCCTCTGCGCCTTCCCACGTATCAACAGAGATAAGTGAGCCGTCGTCTTCGAGCATGTTCTCCACGATCCATGCAGTGCTACGCCCTTCAAACGCGCCTAGTTCCAAGAAGCGTTTACGTCCCGGTAGAGAAGGGACCAGTTGTTCCCATATAGCGGGTGACCAGTGGAACCAGTCTTGGGTGAACTTGAAGTCGGTCATGGTTGTCCTAGTTTCTTGTAGGGGATGTTATTGGTTAGGGCGTTTTGGGCTCGGGCTAAGACTTGGTTTTGGTTTGTAAACAAATCCGTCTGCTCAGGCTCTGGGTTCAGCAGGTCCTTCATCATCTCCCTGTGCGTGCCATCCAGCATTATCTTGCTGTAAACAGGCTTTATCGCGTCCTTATCTGCCTGTGACCCGTGCTCTAGGATACGTTCTAGTACCCAATGCCATTTGCCACCGGCCATTTCCTCCGGGTTAGACGCAGCACGCCTTAGGAATAGGTCTGTTAGTGGGTGTAGTTCTTCAGTGGTCATGTGTTGGCTCCCTTCAATCAATCCAGCCGTCGCCACGGCACCAATGCCACAGCCTGTGGCAGACCACCGCCAACACAAGCCCGCGCAGGGTATCGTGTTCATACCAGTAATCACCAATTACTAACTTCACGCCGTCGCTCCTTTATTTCTCATCGGGTTTCGTAGAACATTCCAGCGCGGCGTCGATCATGGTCTTCCACAGTTCGTCGTATGATGTGCATATGCCGTCCCGCAGGTCTGCTGCTGTTAACATCTCCCCACTAGGCTCCCGCATGGCTGCGATTGCAGCGCGGGCTTGGCTGTAGGCGTGGTCCTTTGCATGGTTAGGGAGCGTAGACCATGTCTGCGTTAGGTCTGGACCCAAGGCACTCTTTTGGTAGTCGGCAAACAACGCCTTCGCCACCCGGTCAATCATGTCCATCAGCAGTCTCCATAGCTCTTACCCGCACCTGCTTCACAGTTAAGCGGTAGTTCCAGCGCCCATGCGGGGCGCACACGCATAAACATCTCGATATTCTCCTGTGCAATTTTAGCTTCGTCTTCGTCAACTACGCACGCGATAGCATCGTGCACCGTCATAACGACCTTGTACTTCTTGGCTATCAGCAGCATCTGTTCGCCAATGATAATGCGGGCCAGCGCCTGACACAGGTTTTCGATAACCTTGCCGCCGTAGATACGGTTAGGCACAGTCGTCTTGCCCTTCTTGGTATCGTAGACGTACTCGGACTTACCGTCGTCGTTGTTCTGCTTACGCAGGTTGGGGTATCGCAGGTACAGCCCGTTAGGTAGGCGTATACCTTTCTCGCCTTCAACTACCAATATCCCACTACGACCAAGCTCCACGGTCTGGTTGTTTATGACCGCGTCCAATGCGGTACCAGCTTCGCGCCACAGCTTCGTAATGGCAGGGTAGCTTGTGCGGTAGGTGTCGATGATGCTCTGCGCTTCTTCCTCACTGATCTCAACACCAAACGTCTTCAGCTGCTTCTTGAACTTGGCGGCACCCATGCCGTAGCCGCATCCAAGGATAGTGGTCTTACCTACGAACCGTTCGTCCTTGGTAACGTCTTCTTCGGCCTTGTTGTAAATCTTAGACGCCATGATCTTGTACACGTCCTCGCCCTTCTCAAAGGCTTCGACCAAGTCATTTTGCCCCGCTAGCCACGCCAGAGTACGTGCTTCGATCTGGCTGCTGTCGCTGTCGATTATCGCGTGACCCTCGGGGGCCAGCATGGCATCCTTAAGCGGTGACTTGCGCGGCAGGTTCTGCATATTCACCTTGTCGTCGCCTCCCCACCGTCCGGTGTGCGCCGCGTAGTAACGCAGTGGGATGGGCAGCTTGCCCCGCTTAGATATACCAATGAACCGCTCAGTCCTTGTTTCTTCCAACGTAGACTTCACGCCCAGACGCGCAGCTACCAGTGCTTGTACGGCAGGGTTTTCGTGCTCCAGCAGTGCCTTGAAGTCCTCGTCGGTCTTGCCAAAGGCCCAAGTCTCCTTGCCCGTGGTCGGGCTGATCTTCACGGGCGGCTCAACGCCCATATTCTGTAGGGCGAGAGCAAACTTCGGGTTGGACATAAGTTCTTCTTTGTCGGCCAGCACCTTTTTTAACAAGGCTTCCTTATCGAAGCGTACACAGTCCAAGTGCGCCTTGAGTGCCCCTTCGTGCAGTTCCAGTACTGGCTCGCTGAACATCCGTATGGTCAGGTCAATAAGCTTGAACTCGGACACAGGGAAGTCAGGGCCAAGGGTCTGGAACAGCTTGTACGTAAGCTCAGTGTCGTTCTTGCAGTACGCACCGTAGCGGCGCAGCGCCGCCGCATCGAAGTCCAACCGCTTCTTGCCCAAGGCATTGATGACCTCGTCGCCCTTCTCACCCAGTTTGTACTGCTTCACCAAGTTAGCAAGGCTGACACTACCCGCACCCAGCGCACGTGCCATAGACAGCGTATCTGCAATGCGCTTGGGCCGGATGTCATACACCCACGACAAGATAGCCATATCGAACATGGCGTTGTGGGCTACCGCTATCGCATTGTCCCAGTCAAACCGGTTAAGGAAGTTCTTGGTATCGGCCCATGACCCGCTGAACCAAACGGCAGGTGCGTCGTCCACCTTAACTGATACGCCTATCGTCTCGAACTCAGGCGAACGGACGTACTCCTCCGTCGTTATCTTGGATAACGAGAAGCTCTGGGAGTAGTAGGTTTCGAAGTCTAAGGTGATGATGTTCATGACAGTTCCGTCTTCCGCAGCACGTTCAGCAGCACAGCCACTTCACCTAGGTTCTTCTCGTTGACCACCAGCTGCATACCGCCCGCCGCCTTGATAGCCGCAAGTTCCCTATCCTGTAGTGCCGTGGTCTTACCCGCGCCAGCCTTGCATTCAATGGCTAGGAACTTACCTCGGTAGCAGCAGATGATATCAGGGACGCCACTGCGCCCCATGCCGTAGGTAGCAGGGAAGAAGTAGTAGGCACCGTGCGACTTAAGTATCTCGACTACCTTGTTCTTTACCTTCTTCTCGGGTGTAGCGGCCATGTGCTCTCTCGTTTGTTAGCTGGTGTATAAGTCTCGTACTGGACAAAGTCAAGACTTCTCCACTGGAAACCTGATACGTATCAGGTTTTATTTTTCGTGTAGTCAATATCGCCGTAAGCGAAGTCCGTTAGTATCTCCCGCATACGTTTGGTGTAGCTAGGCGACTGCTTATAGAAGCCAAGCACTACATCTGGTATGCGAAGGTTAACGTGCACCAAGGCAGCGACTTCCCGTTTCTTTCGGATGCGTTTTTCTTTCACGGCTCACCTCGCACAATAAAGAAGGTGGTGGCGTCAAGCCGATACCCCACGTCCTTCATGAAGTGATTGTCCTCAAGCAGCTTGAGTAGGCCAATCTTACCCTTGAGGTCGCTTGGTAGCTGTTCACTGGATAGTATGAGCGGGCTCTCGTCCTCTCCCTCCCGCACAAGGTAGTCCCCGCCGCTAAGTAGAACGAGCGATCCATTGTAGGTGGAGTAAGCCCTAGCAATAGGGAGAGTCGTGTCGTAATCCTCCTTCATCTGCGGGATACTGTTAATAGCGCTGGGCTTCGCACCTGCGGCTATTGCAGCAGCACTTACTTCCTCAAGGTTAGCTAGGATATAGTCGTCAAGGTCACGCTTCAGAGCGTGCATCGCCCCGGCATACGCAGCTTGCTTAGACTGATTACCGCCGTGAAGCTGGCCCGATAGTTTGGCATTGGCTTCGTTAAGTTTCTCGGTGGTTGTTTTCCCACCGAACGACTTAGCCATAAGCTTCAGGGCTTTCTTAAGGTCGCCTGTCTCCGCATAGTTGCCACGCTTGCGTGTCTTCTTGATGCGCTCGTTGCCGATAACGTACTTGGTACCTTGCCGGGTCTGGGAGGTACTGATGGTCCCGATCTTCTCCCGGTTCTCGTATACGTTAAGCTTCGCTACCTCGTTCCGGTCATCGTAACCTAGGCTGGGCAGACCCATGAACTTCCATCTCGGGAACTTCTTGGCTGCTTCGTACGCTAGTGGTGCCAGCCTCATACTAAGTGTAACGGGCTTGCTTGGTGGGGTAGCCTTACTCTTAGCCCACACAAGGTTGGGCAAGCCAAGGTCGATGTAGTCAAAGTCAATATCGTTAAGCATTGTTTGCTCCTAGTTTGTTAGAAATAATTTATTGACCTGCTAACCGTAAGCAGACAATCCGATCCACCGGATTGTTTTATTTCTATATCTTCGTACTCCTCTCCAAGGCGCACAAACTCCATAGCTACCTCCACGGCTGCATTTTCTCCGTCAAACAAAGCACAGAAGTCGTTCATTGCTTTTTCTATAGCCTGTACTTCGGGGTAGCTTTCATACCATTTCCACCCAGAGAAGCTGAACTCCATTATCTTACGCCCGTTCATTTCACGTTCTTCATAGTCGAAGTCATCCTTTGGAAAGTTCTCGTCTACCCACAGCTTGATAGCTGCATGATCCTTCTGCTTCAGAGCGTAGAACACGATCTTGCCGTCACTTCGATACCCCATCTGCTCCTACCAATCATACTGCTTGAGGATGGCATCGACCTTGCCCTTGATGTCGGCACGTTCAGTGGCGCTCTCCTTGATGGTCTCGATGTCTGCACCGGCCATAGTACGCTCAAGGTCACGACGTGCCTGCTCCAGCTTGGGATCGCCTGCCACGTTGAGGTGGGTAAGCATCCCGCACAGGGACTGGGCGTTAGTGATAAGCGTGTCGTGGTAGCGCTTCTTGGTCTCCTCATCACCGTCCACATCGGTCAGCTTCTCGCTGATGGTGGTCAACGTCTTGTGCAGACGATCCCACGGTTCCTTCATGGCATCGGCCAAGCGGTCCTTGAAGCTATCCTCATAGCCACGCTTCACCTCGTCCAGCTCCTGCGCTGGCAGGTCCAGTCGAAAGTCACCGCTCTCAGGCACCGGGCTGAACACCATGCGGAACCCGAACTTGCTGCGTACAGTCTCAGCATCGGGGTAGTCCTCGGCATTGAACAGGTTGCCCAAGTAGTTGTGCGCTGTACGTACCAGAGCAGGGTAGTCCTGAATGAACTGGTCAACCATCTTGTGGAAGGTATCCCTGCGGATGTTGGCCTCGGACTTGTAGTCCAAGAACAAGCTAGTCGGCATCAGCCTTGCACCCTTGTCGGCCCACGGCAGCGTCTGGGTATTGTGCCAGAGCCTACAGGATGCAGCGTAGTCAGCGATTGCCTTGCGTTGGTGGGTACCGGCCATCAGGTTCTTGCGAACTTGAGCGGCATCCTTAACTGCGTATGCGTTGTTAGTCACATTATCGGTGGCACCCTTGTCCAGCTTGTTAGCAGTCCAGACAGAGATGTTCAGTTCAGTCAGTACGGCAGATGATGTAATGCTCATTGTGTTGCTCCTTGGTGGTATGGGGTGCGCTGTTACACGCACCCCGGTTGGTCCTAACGATGTGCTGCTACGCGAACGCCCACGACTACCGTGTACTTCTTGCGCTTCTTGCGAAGGTGACGGGTCTTGTCGTTCTTATCCACAGACTGGCTCTGCTTCTTGCCCGTGCTCTTAGTCGGGGGTGGCGAAGCCACGGTATACACAGAGGGCAGGAACTCACCGCCGCGATCATACGCAATGATCTCAGCACGCATGGCGCTCGGCGTGAAGTACCGGGTCCAGTTCTGCTCGTTGTGACGGACATAGATACGCGAGAGATGCACGCGCACCTCCTTGGCTTTCCACTCCCGCATACACGCCTTAGCCACGGCGCAGTTACCCGGTGAATGTTTCCTTGCGGCTTTGATATCAAGCGGCGTTACGTGCAGCTTGAGGGTCTTCTTCGCATTGACAACAGGCAAGCCTTCAATCGTTGTAATCACAGTCATTGTAGTTACTCCTAGTTGGTTGGTTACTTGGTTGGTCTGCCCGCAAGTTTAGCCATGCGGTACAGGTCGTCAGGCATTAAGTCTAAGCTACGCAGTTTGTCTTCCGGCAATTGTGGAAACACAAAGTATGATCTGCCGGTATCATTGTCATACTTTGTTTCGTAGAGATCCGCCTTGTCCAGTATGTCGATCACCGTCAGGGCGTCTGCTACATCTACTAGATACTCCTTGTAGTCGAACCTAAGCTTAACCTTGGACATTGTCAAGTGCTCCTTATTCCTCAATATGGATAGACTTACCGACTGGAGCTGTAATGCTGCTGGAGCCTTTGATAACCCACAGAACCGGCGCAGCCCATTCAGTACCCCAGTTACCACCTACTTCTCCATCAGTTAGGATTACGATGCACTCAGGCTGCATGTTGCGGTTGTTGATGTAGTTCGTGACGCACCTCGGATCAGTGCCGCCACCACCTCGGGGTTTAGTCGAGCTAACAATGTTAGACTGTGTCGAGATATCGTACTCCTCATGTCCCGCAACAACGGTGTCCCAGTAGAGCAGGTCGATCTTCTCGGGATGCACCTCGTCAGCGATAGCCTTCACCTCGGACAGGAAGCGAGTGATAACGTCACCACCAATCGAACCGGACGTATCAATAGCCACTACGATATGCCCGACTGTCTCTCCGACCAGCGTAGGCATATACACGTCTGAGCTGAGGAACCTACGGTTGACCCTACGCCAGCTAGAGGTATCCTTGGATGAACAGATAGACTTGACGTACTCACGCAGCTGCTCGCGCCAGTCCACCTTGGGTGTGAGCATGTCACCGATCTCGCGCTCCATGTCACCCGCACCAACGCCAGCTTTCTTTGCCGCCGCTAGTCCTTGGCGAAGCCCTTGGTCGATCTCGCGCTCCAGCTCCTTCTGCTCCTCCTCTGACAGTTCCTTAGCACCATCCCAATCGTGATCGTCAAAAGACCCGCCCCCATTAGGATCAGGATTGCCAAAGTCAGTATCTTCGCCACCTTCACCACCGCCTTCCTCCTTCTCCTGCTTAAGAATATCGAACACTTGCTTAGCGTTCATCTTGGCAAAGCGCCTGTCGATCAGTACGTATATCTTACCATCCCTGCGAGGCGGCGAGATGTACTGCTCATGGGGGTCCATCTTCACAAGCATCAGGTTGATGACGTAGTCACAAGCCTTGTTAGCCAGCTTGTGATCTTCATCGTACAGCTTGCGCCACGTGGTCAGGTGCTTGAACGCCTTGTGCAGGTTCTCATGCAGCACAACAAACGCCAGCTCCTTATCATCGACAGACTTGATGAACTTGCGCCCATACATTTCGTCCCGTCCGTTGGTGCAAGCAGTGGGCACGTTGTCCACTACCTTGGTCGAGCCTAGCATCAGGATGCCAGACCACAGTGCGAACTTGGGCTCACGCATCAGGCCGATCTTGGCCTTCTTGAGCCTGCGCTCTTCGGTGTCTCTTGCTACTTCGGTATACATTACGTTGCTCCTCGTTGGTTTCCTGATACGTATCAGGTTTTGGTTAGTCTCTTGGAAAACCCCAGAACATTACTAAGGCGAAGAAAACTATGGCGGCTACAATGTAACCATCCATCACAGCATGTCCTCGTTGTTGCGCACCCAGTCAGCGAACTTCTTGCTGCTGAACGCCACGGCTTGCTTGGTCTTGCTCTTGGCAGCGTTGATGCAGAACGCAGCTTGCCACTCAGGCTCCATGCGCTCCACGTAGTCCATGAAGGGACCAATGTTGTTCTTGTCCAGCTTGGCAATCGCACCAAAGACCATAACGGCACACGCGCCGGGGCTGTCGGGCACGGTAGCAGTAGTAGGCGACCTCATGATGCTCTCCCACGTGGGCAGCTGATCCTGATACGTGATGAAGGCTTGCATGTCCCTAGCTGCTGCTTCGCCAATAGTACCAGACAAGGCGGCGATGACGCTGTCCTGATCCAGTAGGCCTCTGGCTCGCACGATGTGGCTCGCACGTTCCAGTGAGCGGGGTGACACGAAGGCAGTCTGCACCTTCTTGGGGTTGTAGATGTACGGGTTGCCCTCGTCACCATCCAGATAGGACGCCATGCAGTGCGGGAACCGCTGGACCCACGCCATGATGACCGGCTCAATGTCATGGTCCACTGCCCACTCCAGCCACTCGTCTGCGGTTGGTTTGGATACGTGCAGCGTGATGATGCGGTTGCGGGTATGTGCTTTGAGGTTGTCGCCCACGCCATCGCTGTTGAGGTTGCCTGTCATTACGATGATGGACGCAGGGTCCAGCATAACGTCACCAATGCGCGGGTTGTAGACCTCAAGCGAGGGGTGCAGCATATTCATAACGGGCGGTGCGCCTTTGGAGTACTCGTCATACATGGCAAGTATCGGCTTGCCCTCGTTCAAGCGGAAGCGGCTGTTGGGGTAGTACCTAGTGACCTTGTGCTCATGGTCGATGACCGGCATGGCGATGTCGCCAAGGTCCATGTTGGGTACGTCGATGAACACAGGCAAATACTCAGGCAGTGCGGCGCACAGGTAACCGTGTAGGCTGGACTTGCCACAACCCGGCTCGCTCCGCAGCATGTAGCGGTTCATAGGGGTGGCAAGGATGATCTGCGCTGCTTGCTTAAGGGTCACAGTCTTACCAAAGTTAATCACGTTGCTCATAGCTTAGTCCTCGTTGGTTTCCTGATACGTATCAGGTTTTGGTTGGTTGCTCGGTTGGTCTGTTCTTATTGTAGATGTAGTATACACTAGTTCTTAGACAAAGTCAAGTAGGTTTAGGAGCTACCCCACGGCCCACGCATAGCGGTCCTTGACCATGCTGCCGTCAGTTACTGTGTGTCGGGTTAGCACTGTGTCGCGGTACCCTTGGATAAGCTCCTCATCGAACTGGGCCAGTGCGTCCTTGAGTTTGACCATCGGAATGTTTGCGTTGGGCTGGCCGTATTTCGGGTATCTCCTTACTCTGCTAGCAATGAACAGCGCAGCCTCGTGCATCTGCACGTGCGTACCCTTGGCAAGGGATAAGACAGTCTGGTTGGGCATAGTCCACGGCACACCCTCCAGCATGTCCTTGTCGAAGCCTGTCTCGCCCACCAGCTTGATGAAGCCACTCAGGTGCTTGGTGAACGGGGCGTAGTCCTTACGCAGGGCGTTCATGGCCTGTTTTTTAAGGTGGTGAACTACCGGGTGGATGGGGTCGGTGATCTTGTGGTTGCGGTAATAGTCCCCTGCCTGTAGCTGCATCCCGTTCTTGAACGGGTAGTGCTTGCCGTCATGGTCCTGCACCCATACCGGGTTGGTGCCTTGTATGGTTACCCCAGTAACCGCATGGATAGCAGCACGGGTGGAGACGGTATTTTCCCCGCCCATATTTAGAGTTACCCGGTTGTCCGGGGTGTAGGTCACGATATCGGTGCGGTAGAGGCGCACGATGATGCTGTCGCCCTGCTTCCTGATATCGAAGTGCTTCTTGGTGCGCTCGGCTATGGGTCGGCAGTTGGAGTTGCGGACGGGGGTGATGCTGTCGTGGTGGGCCAAGGCACCTGCGTAGTTGTGCAGATACTTGGTGTTGCGGGTGTCGAGACTGAAAGACATTGTGTGATACTCCTTCTCTGGTAGGTGTTTCTGATACGTATCAGGTTTTGGTTGGTCGGGTTACTTCCACTTGGTCTTGCGGTGCTTCTTCCAAGACTTGGCGTTCACATCGGTGCGTGCCTTGTCATCCCACAGGGTAGGAAGTAGGCGCGGTGAACGCTTGCTGCGTCTCTTCACTTCAGGTGCCATGAACCATGCAGCCATCTCCTGCTTGGTATGCGGGTGCTTAAGCCACGCCATTGTCGTCTCCTTTTAGGGCCAGCAGTTCGTCTTGCAGTTCGCAGATCATACCCATCAGTTCCCAGCTTTCGTCCAGTCGGCGTAGCAGTTCGTCGTTGTCGTACAGCAGGTAGCCGCCCGTATCGTCATAGTCCTTCCACCCATCGCACGTAGCGCAGCCGGGGTCGTATGTCTCACACCGGGGGCCAAAGTGTTCCTCTGCGTACGCTAGGGCCACCTTGATCTTGATCTTGTCGGTCATGTCTCGCTCCTCTTGGGGTTGAGCTGCTTCAGTTCTTGCAGGTTCGTCACTAGGTGGTAGTTGGACTTGTGACCGGGGGCCACGGTGAAGACCCTCTGCCTAGCAGTCCAGTCCCCGCACTCAAGGCATAGTTCAAAGCCTATGTCCCATCGGCCAGCCGGGATGGTCCCGCCGCACTTGCATTCATGTCTCATCGTTGGTTTCTCCGTTGTTGTACTGGTCAAACAGTTGGCGGTCGTTCTCGTTGTCGAAGGCCATGTGTTGCAGGACGCGCTCGATCTCAGGGTGTTTCCCAAACCTTCCTGCCTCGTAAGCAGCCCGCAAGTCATACTCAGCCCATGCCTTGCACACGGCGCAGCCGGGGCTGAACTCAGGGCATCTGCCCCCGTCCTGCTCTAGTTCTTCCTTGGTGAAGGGCTTGGACAGGGTTTCCGCCAGTTCCTCCCACAGCTTGTCTTGTTCCTCGGTCATTGTCGTTCTCCTATATCTTGTGCAGGGTGTTGTCTTTCTTGAAGGTATCGAAGTCGGCTTTGAACTTCGCTGTCTCGTTGTCCCAGTAGGCAAACATGTCGGCCACCTCCTGCTCCCGTGCGGCCCACTTGGCTTCCTCCTCGGCCCAGTTGTCGCCCCAGTAGAACTCATCGGACCAGCACTCCAAGCCACCGCCGATATTGAACAGCCAGCGCCAGTTCATGCGTATCCCTGCTTCGGTAAGCACACACGAGACGGGGTGGGTGACGTGCCAAACGGCTTTCCTAAACTTAGTCATTGTCGTTCTCCACGGCTTTCAAGTAAGTTATGGCTGCTTCGACAAACACACGCTCATGGTTGTCATCCGGGCCGCACCGCCCCAGCTGGTTGATAAGTTCATCCCGGCTCGCCGTATCTAGGCACAGTCCACTTCGCACCATGAAGTCCAAGACGTTGTGGTAGAGCGAACCCACCATGTTCTGTTCCTTGGTCATCACGCCCTCACCGCTATGATCTTGTCTGCGCCTACGCCGAAGTAAGCAGCGGCCTTCTCGCGGGCAGCGAAGCGACCATCGGCACGGATACGGGTGTTGCGGCTACCGTAGTGGCAGATGAAAGAGAACAGTTCGAGGTTGTACAGGGGCTTGGCCTTGTATGGTGTGTAGTACATGTAGGTGTAGTGGTTCGACATTGGTTTGCTCCGTTTGGTTTTGTGACGTGTCACAGTTTGGGTTGGTGGTGGGTTAGGCTGTGTGAAACTTGCATTGGCTGATGATCTTCAGGCTCTCGGCACCATCGTACTCGGTGATCTCGAACTGCTCGCCCTGCGGCACCCAGTGGACGGTGAGTTCTTCGATACCCCCGATGTGGGCCTTGAGTACGTCGAGCGCATCGTATTTCTCCCGGGCGTACTGCACGGCGGCATCGCGGTCTCCAGCTAGTATGTGCGCCACAAGCACAGCGTCGAACATCATGCCGTCCCGCGCATCGGGGTCGTAGGCCCACGTGGACCAGCCAGCGCCAAAGCCATGCGACACAAGCACGGCGACTTTTCCGTCTTTGATATACTTGGTGAACTCGATCTTCTTAGTCATTGGTTTAGTCCTTTTCTGATAGGGGTTAGTGACTGGCGCGGTAACCGGCTAGGCCGAAGGATGCAACGGACAGGAACAAGAGGACTACGGCTTCGACGGACTGCTGAAGGTCCATGAACAACAGCGCCATGACAAAGCAGAACACGGCGAAGGCGGTGAACAACATGGCGTCTACGAACTGGGTCATTGGTTTGCTCCGTTTATTTTCCTGATACGTATCAGGTTTTTGTTGGTGGGCTGGGTTGGCTTAGTGGCTTTTCCCATTATGTTAAGTATACCAGAGTAGGTGGTAAAAGTCAATAGGGGTAATGTAGGTACGTCGGAAAATAAAAAAGCGTTCCTACGATGTTTCCTGCGTTCGGGCGCGGCTCGGAAGTGGTTGAAAATAAAAGGTTTTTAGATAGAATAGAATAGAAAAGTAAGTATGTAGGAGTAAAAAAGAGGTATGGATGAGTTCTGGCTTTTTGTGGGGAGAGGTTGCTTGTGTGGGGGGACCGCTTGCGTAGGAAGCCAAACAGTTTGCATTTTTGCCTATATATGTTTTCGGCTCCGACAACGTGAAAAGTCCGAATAGCTCAACAGCCACAAAGACTTAAGCCAAAAAACACGTTCCGACATAGCTCCTTTTTTCCGACACTTGGTGCGCTTGACAAGCACCGAAAAAAGTGTTATTCGGCAAGCGTTCCGCATGAGCGGCGCTGCACTCGAATAACAGCAAGAAACCTGATACGTATCAGGTCCTGTCGCTCCGTCCTGTCGCTCCGTCCTGTCGCCCCATCCTGAGGAACTATCAGAAGAACTATCAGACCTAGGAACTATCAGGTTCTAGTAACTATCATCAGGGAACCATCATAGTTAGTAGTAGGTTATAGCCAAGTAGCTTTAGTATATTAGAGCCTAGGTACTTCGTACCTAGGCGGGCGCGAAAAAATCGCGCCGGGGCGCGGGCGAAAAAAAAGCCCCCCGGTTTCCCGGAGGGCGAAAATGTGGGGCGGCTCGCGCCGCCCCGTTTGTTAGGCCGGGATCAGGTTTTTGACAGCGGCCAGATACTTGACCGCCCAAGGACCGGCACCTTCCTTAGATGCCAGCTTGAAGATACGCGCGGCCAGTTCGGCGCACTTGCCTTCGTCCGTAGCAGCGGCGCTTTCCTTGGAGCTTTCTGCGTTGTCCCGGACTTCCTTTTCCTTGGCTTTCTGGATTTTACCGGCAGGCGTACGGTAGGCCATCGTCTGGAGAGCTTCGTTCACTTCGTCGGAAATCTCCGGCCCGGTGTATTCGTTAGTTTCCATAAGCGCCAGCACATACTCCGCCGCATAATCGCGGGCATATTGCGGGTATTTATCGGCGGAGCTTTCGGACTTACCCGCAGCCAGAACCTTATCCTTAATCCGGGTATTGACCGATTGCAGGTATTTCAGGTCGTAACCCGGCGCACCCTTGACCATCCAAAACAGGGAGGGCGCATCCATCGTTGCGCGGATACCGAGGGTCTTGAAAACGCTTTCCTTCTTGGCTTCCGCCGCATCGGCACCCTTTAGCGCCGGGATGATCGCATCCAACGCTTCATGCATCAGGGGGATGGAAGCCTTGACCTTGCCAGCATCCTGATACGTATCAGGAAAACCGGAGACGACGAGGGCAGTAGAGGACTTGAGGGACTTCTTGCTCATTGGTTTGGTCTTTCTTGTTATGGCCGGGATCATTCATTCCGTCTCGACCATGTAATAAGTATACGCCCAATGTTGGACAAAGTCAAACGGGTATCAGAGCATGGGCAAACCTGATACGTATCAGGAAAATTTCCCCTGCGGGGGGCTTAGTAAGAACCAAGTAAGAACAAGGAGAACTAAGTAGCGGCAACGCATAACAAAATCGGCTGGAGTCTGACCCCACTATACCCCATCCCCCCAAAACTGAGAGATCGAGCTTGGTCCCCCCCTACTTACTAATTCACTCGTTAAATCACCTTTCCCCCTACTTTATCCTACACTGTACCACAGAAACCCCCCCTTACCCTTTTCAAACGCAGACCCCCCGGGGGGTATATTTTTTTGGGTATTTGCTAGCAGATACCCTTTACTCCCCATTCTTCATCTCGTACTACTCTACTAACTGAGGCCCCAAACGGCGTGCAGACACCACACTTATGCCTATTGTTTTCGTAGAGCCTACCGACGAACACCCGGTTCCCTATGACATCTCAGACGAGGTGTCCCCGACTTTTCTTGAGGAAATGGCGGTAGCAGGTGCAACTGTGGAGCTTCAGGTAGACTTAGGCGCTTCGCTAGAGCTGGAGCCCGACGAGGCTAGCAAGCAAAAAACCCTGCTCCAAGCCGTTATCGAAAAGCAAAAATCCAAGAACCTGCGTGACCCCAACACTGCCTTTGCAGCCGCAGCTTTCCTTAGGACTTACGGGGCACAGCTGGCACTAGACGCAGCCAGCGCACGTGCTGCCATAACGAACAAGTTGATGGAGATCGCCAACTGCGGCGACCCTAAGTTTGAACTTAAGGCCTTGGAACTGCTGGGTAAGCACTCGGATATCGGGATATTCACCGAGCGCAGCGAAATTACCATCAACTACAAGAACCCCGAGGACCTTGAGAACGCCATCAAGGAACGGGTCAAGCGCCTGCTCAACGCCAACATTATCGACATTACCCCCTTGGAATCCAGTCTGGACGACGAGCTTGGCCTGAACAAACGCGATGGCTTCGAAGAGCTTAATCTGGACAAGAGCAACGGCGTGGGTGCGAACGATACGGGTACTGAGGAAGGGGAAACCCCCTGACCGACCTCCCGGAGTTCCTAGACAACATCTCACTTAAAGACATCCCGACTATACTCTCGGCCCTGTCCGTACCAGAGCAGGAGAAGCTCCTAGCTGAGCTGGATCACCTCGAAGCCCTGAAAAAACAGAAGTTGGCCCAGAAGAAATTCTTGGCCTTCGTGGGCCAAGTCTGGCCGTCATTCATTGGGGGTAGGCACCATGCCCGCATGGCCGATGCCTTTGAACGGGTGGCTAACGGGACCTGCAAGCGCCTGATAATCAATATGCCGCCCCGCCATACTAAGTCCGAGTTCGCCAGTTACCTGCTGCCAGCTTGGTTCCTAGGCAAGGAACCGGGCAAGAAGGTCATCCAGACCAGCCACACTGCCGAGTTGGCCGTGGGCTTCGGGCGTAAAGTGCGTAACTTGGTGGACACAGAGGTCTACCATAAGATTTTCCCTGACTTAGTCCTGCAAGCGGACTCCAAGGCGGCGGGCCGGTGGAACACCAGCAAGGGTGGTGACTACTTCGCCATCGGTGTTGGGGGTGCGGTGACCGGTAAGGGTGCCGACCTGCTCATAATCGACGACCCGCACAGTGAACAGGAAGCGGCAATCGCGGAAACCAGCCCGGAAGTCTATGATAAGGTGTACGAATGGTACACTTCGGGACCCCGGCAGCGACTCCAGCCCGGTGGTGCCATCGTCATAGTGATGACGCGGTGGTCGAAAAGGGATTTAACAGGGCAAGTCGTCAAGGCGGCGCTCCAACGGGGCGGTGAGGAGTGGGAAGTCATTGAATTTCCTGCCCTTTTGCCCTCCGGTAACCCACTTTGGCCTGAATTTTGGTCACTTGAGGAGCTGACGGCCCTTAAAGAAGAGCTACCCAACGCAAAATGGATGGCTCAGTACCAGCAGAACCCCACATCTGAGACTTCGGCCATTGTTAAGCGGGACTGGTGGATGATTTGGGAGGACGAGAAGCCCCCCAAGTGTAATTTCACCCTAATGGCGTGGGATACGGCCTTCGAAAAGAGCCAGCGGGCTGACTATTCGGCCTTGACTACGTGGGGGGTGTTCTACCACCCCGATGCGACGGGCAAGGAGCAGGCAAACATCATCCTGCTGAACGCCTTCAGAGAACGCATGGAGTTCCCCCAGCTCAAGCAGGTGGCGGTGGACCAGTACAAGTCGTGGAAGCCCGACAGTATCATCATCGAAAAGAAGGCCAGCGGTGCCCCACTTATATATGAGATGCGGGCCATGGGCATCCCGGTGCAGGAGTTCACACCGAGTAAGGGTAATGATAAGATCAGCCGACTGAACGCAGTTAGTGACTTATTTGCTAGTGGTAGGGTATGGTGCCCCAACACCCACTGGGCTGAAGAGGTGGTTAACGAAGTCGCTGAGTTCCCTGCGGGTGAGCACGACGACTATGTTGACTCTGTCTCCTTGGCCCTGATGCGGTTCCGCAGGGGTGGCTACGTGGGTTCCGATTTGGACGAGAAAGAAGAGCCCAAGATGTTTAAGTCAAACCGGGGTAAGGGATACTACTAAATGGCTATCGACAAGGCACTGAACCAAGCCCCGCTGGGTCTGGCTGGTATTGACCCGGAACAGGACGGACCCGATATCGAAATTGAGATCGAAGACCCCGAGAGCGTCAACATCAAGGCCGGGGACATGGAGATCGAACTTGAACCCGGTGATGCGGAAGACGACGAGTTCAACGCTAACCTTGCCGAGGAGATGGAAGACAAGGAGCTGACTAGCCTTGTCGGGGACCTGATTGGTGAGTTCGACGAAGATATTAGCTCCCGTAAGGACTGGATTCAGACCTACGTGGACGGCCTAGAGTTGCTTGGTTTGAAGGTCGAAGACCGCACCGAGCCGTGGCCGGGGGCGTGTGGTGTATACCACCCCCTGCTTTCCGAAGCACTGGTCAAGTTCCAAGCCGAGACCATGATGGGTACGTTCCCCGCCGCTGGTCCGGTCAAGACGCAGATTATCGGCAAGGAGACCACGGAGAAGAAGGAAGCTTCGGTTCGTGTCGCTGCTGACATGAACTACCAGTTGACCGACGTGATGGAAGAGTACCGCCCTGAACATGAGCGGATGCTGTGGGGCTTGGGTCTCTCGGGTAATGCCTTCAAGAAGGTCTACTACGACCCGAACCTTGCTAGGCAGGTTTCTCTCTTCGTCCCGGCTGAAGATGTTGTCGTTCCGTACGGTGCCAGTAATCTCCAGTCTGCTGAACGTGTCACGCACGTCATGCGCAAGACACCCAATGAACTCAAGAAGCTACAGGCTGCTGGGTTCTACCTTGACGTTGATCTTGGTGATCCAGTCGATACGTTCGACGAAGTTGAGAAGAAGATCGCGGAGAAGATGGGCTTTAGGGCTTCGTCTGATGACCGCTTCAAGATTCTTGAGATGCACGTTGACGTTGACCTGCCCGGGTTCGAGGACAAGGACGACAAGGGCAAGAAGACCGGCATCGCTCTGCCCTACGTCGTTACCATCGAGAAGAACACACAAACCGTCTTAGCTATTAGAAGGAATTGGCATCCCGATGATGAAGGCAAGCACAAGCGCAATCATTTCGTTCACTACTCATATATTCCGGGTTTTGGCTTCTACGCTTTTGGCCTTATTCATCTCATTGGCGCTTTTGCTAAGTCTGGCACTAGTATCATTCGTCAGCTTGTTGATGCTGGTACCCTGTCAAACCTTCCGGGTGGTTTCAAAACTCGCGGGCTTCGTGTCAAAGGAGACGACACGCCTATTGCACCGGCTGAGTTCCGGGACGTAGACGTTTCGTCTGGTACGATCAAAGACAACATCATGACGCTCCCGTACAAGGAGCCGTCTCAGGTCTTGTACACGCTGCTTGGTACCATCGTCGAAGAAGGTCGTCGCTTCGCTGGCGCTGCTGATTTGCAGGTTAGCGACATGTCTGCCAACAGCCCGGTGGGTACGACGTTGGCTATTTTGGAGCGGACTCTTAAGGTGATGTCGGCTGTTCAGGCCCGCATTCACTACGCCATGAAGCAGGAGTTCATCCTGCTGCGGGACATTATCCGCGACTACACCCCCGAGTCCTACGACTACGAACCCGAGGATGGCACGCCCCGGGCTAAGAAAAGTGACTACGATCTCGTCACTGTAATCCCGGTGTCCGACCCCAACGCCGCCACCATGGCGCAGAAGGTTGTGCAGTATCAGGCGGTGATGCAGTTGGCGCAGGGTGCGCCGCAGCTGTACGACTTGCCCTACCTGCACCGGGAGATGCTTGAAGTCTTGGGCATTCAGAATGCTTCCAAGCTGGTTCCGCTGGATGACGACCAGAAGCCGCGTGACCCCGTCAGTGAGAACATGTCGGTCCTGAAGGGCAAACCCCTCAAGGCGTTCATTTATCAGGACCACAAGGCCCATATTACGGTCCACCAGACCATGATGCAGGACCCCCACGTCGCGCAGCTTATCGGGCAGAACCCGCAGGCGCAGGCAATGATGGCGGCTCTTCAGGCGCATATCTCGGAACATCTGGCGTTTGAGTACCGTCAGCAGATCGAAGAGCAGGCTGGTGTCCCGTACCCGGCACCTGACGCTGAGATGGATGAGCAGACAGAGGTCCAGATTTCTCGTCTGGCTGCTGCCGCCGCACAGCAACTGCTTCAGAAGAACCAAGCCGAAGCCGCGCAGCAGAAGGCGCAGCAGATGCAGCAGGACCCGCTTGTCCAGATGCAGCAGAAGGAACTTGAGATCAAGGCGCACGAGACCGAGATCAAGCGCCAGAAGCTGCTTGTTGATGGCGCAACTGCCAAGGACAAACTGGACATTGAACGCGAACGTCTCGCCGTTCAGGAACGAATCGCTGGCATGAATGTCGGTGCAAAGATCGCCACGGATAAGGCCAACCTGTCTGCCAAACAGCAGGAAGCCAAGCTCCGTATAGGCGTCGATATCGCTAGGGAGATGGCTCAGGAAGCCCGAACCACGGCGCAAGGAAGTAAACCAGAGGAGACTGAATGAGGGACGACATACTGAAATATCTTTCAGACAAACTAAGAGACGAACGCCTAGTGCTGTCCGAAGACATGTCCATGGGTAAAGCCAAGGACTTCGGAGACTACAAGTACGCCTGCGGGATTATCCGTGGGCTGCTCCTTGCAAACAACATGCTAATCGAAACCGCAGAAAGGTTGGAAAATTCAGATGACTGAACTTCTCGTCGGCTCAAACCCCGACAATTTGGAAGACACTACCGTACTACCCGATACCCCCGAACTTAAGGCCAAGCAGCTACCGGAACCTTCTGGGTACCGTATTCTGTGTGCCCTGCCTGAAGTCGAAAAGAAGTTCGACAGCGGCCTCCTGAAGGCCGACGTGACCATGCACCACGAAGAACTCCTCACTACTGTTCTTTTTGTGTTGAAAATGGGCCCTGACTGTTACAAAGATGCAACACGTTTCCCCAGTGGCCCTTGGTGCAAGGAGGGCGACTTTATCCTTGTGCGCCCCCATTCCGGCACCCGGGTGAAAATCCACGGGCGTGAGTTCAGGATCATTAACGACGATTCCGTGGAGGGCATTGTTGAAGACCCTCGCGGTATCTCCAGAGCCTAGGAGGCACAAGTGGTTGATAATACTAAGGAAAAGGACGACTTCGAATTTGAAGTCGAGAACGAAGCCCCGGCAAATGCCAAGGGGGCTAAGCCGGAAGTTGACATCGAGATTGAGGATGACACTCCGGTAGAAGACCGGGGTAAGACCCCGATGCCCAAGGCTCTGGTTGATGAGCTGGAAGCCGACGAGCTGGAGGACTACTCCGACAAGGTCAAGACCCGTCTGAAGCAGATGAAGAAGGTCTGGCACGACGAACGCCGGGAAAAGGAGGCTGCTGTCCGGGAACAGCACGAAGCCATTAACCTTGCCCGCCGTGTCGTCGATGAGAACCGCCGCCTGAAGAACAGCCTGTCTCAGGGTGAGAGGATGCTGGTCGATACCTCCAAGAACTCTGCGGAAATGGAGATGGCTGCGGCGCGGAAAGCCTATAAGGAAGCGTACGAAGCCGGGGACTCGGACAAGGTTGTCGAGGCTCAGGAAAAGATGACAGACGCTAACTACCGGCTGCAGCAGCTAAAAAGCTATAGGCCTACTTTACAAGCTCCAGAACCTGAGGTAGAAATTGCTCAGGACGTGGCCCAAGCTCCGCGTCTCGACCCTAAGACTACTGCGTGGCAAGAGCGCAATACGTGGTGGGGAACAGACGTGGAGATG
>Ga0209296_1001140_pt1 | contig 21113 bp, 28 predicted proteins | sample S_130206_EF_Meta_FD_187319 | JGI IMG/M metagenome (GOLD analysis project Ga0209296, IMG submission 187319) | Freshwater microbial communities from Lake Simoncouche, Canada to study carbon cycling - S_130206_EF_MetaG (SPAdes) (version 2) | ecosystem: Environmental > Aquatic > Freshwater > Lake ...
TTTTTATTTCCGCCTTTTTTGCTATTCTCACTTCTTTGTTCTGTGGTTAATCCGTGAATTCCCAATTTTAATTTTTTATTTTTTTTGCCAGTCTCACTTCTTTCTTCTTTTGTTAAGGAAAAAATTCCTCTTCCCAGTTCTTTATTTCTTTTTGCAGAAACTGCACCTGCCTTTCTTGCATCTTTAATTATCTTTTCTTTACTTCTACCAAATAAACCTGTTTTATTTTCTTTAGTTCTTTGTCCCATTATTTTACCAGTTTTTCGGTTAATTTCTAGAGAAATAATACCTCCACAATTTTCATTTAAACACCATTTATCAATATTGTATAATGGTTTAATTATTCTCTTTTCAATTCTTTGTGCTTCAATATATCCATCATCACTATAATCAAAAAGTTCTAATATTTGTTTTTTTGGGGTATAAAATTCCCAAATCCACTTATGAGTATATGGAGAACCCCAGTATTCTTGATTATAATATTTTTCCTTCTTTATTCCATAGTAATAATAAGGAACTTCTTCAAATGTAATTTTATATAAGTAAATTCTTGGACTTTGTGAAGTCATTTCTATTCTGTTGAGAGTGCATTAGTATTTATAATAGAAAAGGTGCCCAAAGAGCACCTAATCTTCCTGTGAAATTGCACTCTCAACAGGTATTATTATTTATTACTCTAAAGTATCTTTCATTCTCCTAACACATTTATCCCATTGCATCGTAGCATATGAAGGTCTGGGGTCTTCCTTCGGCAACCATTTCTCCACAGTATCAATAATTTCATTCGTGAGGTCAACACTATACCCCAAATCATTTCGTATAATTTCCCAAAGTGTTGGAGGTTTATTCTCTTCACCCCACTTCTCAATAAGGTCTAAACTCTTCTTAAAGTTTTCGTCTTGTTCTTTTTCAGTCATAAGTTCCAAGTTTATGATTTAGATTTTCAATCTGACTTTCAAGTTCTCTAATTTTATCCCATCGCAAAGTTTCAATATCACTTTCCAATTGTCCTATTCTACCACACAACTCTGAGATAATACCAATCAGACACTCATAATCAATCTTTTCAGTTGTTCCACCTTCCTCCATATTGGTATAGGTAAAATAACAAAGTTCTTTTTTGAAGTTTCTTTCAGTCATTTCCTATCACCCCACAGTTGCTCAAAATGCATACCATCACTACCACAATACATCGTAAGATTTCGGGCAGATTTACAACTTATACTTGTTTTGTCACCAGTCACCAAATCATCAGTTATGATTGGATTGTAACACCTATCAAATGAGTTGTCCCTAAAAAGATGACCTAACCAACTTTTCTCATAGTAGAGACAATCTTTACATAGTTTTCGTTGTTCAGTCATTTGCAGTCCCTCTCTGGGTCAAACTCTATCAATTCTACCACAGGTTTCCTCAAATAATTGCAAAGGTGTTCCTGTGCTTTTTCCAGAGTGTCATATCCACCATCAAAATACACATCAAAAGCAAAGATATTAAACCACCAGAATAATCTTTTCTGTTGTGGATAATACTTTGTAGTATTACCATAAGTTTCTTTTCTGATACGATATTCAGTCATAATTTTACTGGTTGTTGGGGGTCTTGTTTCCACATTTCACTATATGTGGTCCAAGGTTCTACATCAGTTCGCATTTCAGCAGTCCAATGATTTCCATACTCATCAATAGCATCCAAGTAATGAATACCAGTTTTAGGGCAGATTACTCGTGATACTTGTGTGAATTTTAGTTTGTTAGTCATAGTATTCCAAGAGTGTGAAGTTGTCGTTCAATTCTTTCACTTGGAGTTCCAGTAAAAGAACCAACAAGGTCAGGATTGAGAAAATCAAGTCTCTGTGCTATTTCAGAGCACTTTTCAAGTTCTTTTTGATAAGAGTTTAGAAGTTCTTGTTGTTCATCAGTATAAACGGTAGGTGTTTTACCATACATTCGTTCCCAACCATTTTTATTACCAATTTCGTAGATTGCTCTGGCAAAGTTTGAGAGGTCTCCATCTTCTCCACACCACTCATTCACAGAGGTAAGAACATAAAGATGTTCTCGGGCAATTTGAAAAATTTGTTCGTCAGTCATCGGTTCCAATCAAATTAGCAATTTCTTGTAGTGTCATTTTACGAAGGTCTTCAAGCATAATGGTATTTTCTTGTACATTTCTTAATCCGTTTTTATATCCAAAATCATATCCTTCTTTTTGTGCCTCAAGGAATGCTCCAGTCCATTCTAGATTTAAATTTCTCAAATGCCTATGACTTTCAATTAATTTGTCAACAGTCATATTGTCGGTGGTGCTATAGTAGTTGTTTCCGTAAATTTCTTTGGTGTATTCTTCAAGGAGTTGTTCGTCTTCAGTCATTTTCATTTCAGTTCCTCATAGATTTTTGAATTATGTTATGTTCAAGAGATTGTATCTCTGCATTAAGTTGAATAATCCGGGAAGTTTTAGAAATAATAAAGCATAATACTAAAATTGTAGCAATAGTAAGCGGACCATAGTATGCAACCATTGCAGTTTTATATTTCAAGTCTTTCATTTTCCTTCCAGTTCATCAAGAATACCAGCAGCATAACCACCAAAGTCAATCTCGCAACCTTCCTCACAATAACCAGGCAGAGCATCAATCAGGTAATCATCAAATCCAAGAAATAACCGAATTGCCTTTCTTTTATCTTGCTCGGTGATTGTGGTATTAGGTTCCGCAATAGTCTTGGTTACAATCTCAAAAAGTTCATCAATAGAAAGTGTCATTTGCTATTCGGGAATTGTGTATAGGAGTATTATAGGGCATCCACAGGGGTTTTGGGAAGTCCTTGTGACAGTTCTTTAGGTGTCCTCAACTATTTTCAAAAATTCAACACACAAATCAATAAAAATAAAAATGAAAATAAGAACTGGTAGAATGAGAATATTTAATTCTAACAGAACACAAGAGATATAAATTAAAAATGCACATCTAATAGTAATCCAAGAAAGATGGTAGAGGTCTTTTTTAGTCATCGGTGGTTTGTGTATGAAACTATTATAGGGCATCCACAGGGGGATTGGAGTGCTCTTGTGCCAGTTCGTCAAGTGTTTCTGGCAAACAAGCAATAAGTCTTACAATATGGTAGTAATTTTTATAGAAGTAGTCTCCATATAATTCATCGTTTAGTTCTTTTTCGGCATCCTCATAAGTAAGATAGATTTTTTCAGTTGTTTTATGTAAGTCAGCATACACTTTACCATCTTGCCTTTTTAGCATTATCACATAAAATTCAGTCATTTGTACATACTCCCTTTTTGCCCAACATCATTGCTACCAGAACATTCTAATTCGTGATTTGTTGCTCGGGGGCATCGTTTGTTTCCACAATCAGGGCACACAACAACACGAGTCGCATTATATTCCCCTGTTTCCTTTTTACAACATTCCTGACACCAACATTTTAGATTTGATTGTCGTTCAAGGATACTTATTATATCAACACTCATTTCATACTCCAATTTTTACAGTTCCAGTTTTCAGTTGTTATCACAAAATCCGAATTGGTGGTGATGCCTTCTCTCATAATCATTTTACCATCAGGTTTGCCTTTTGGTTGATTGGGAATGGAAATCAACAGAGCACTTGCAAGAATACCAGAACACTTACCCATTCTGAAACCCTGATAGTCCCAGTGCTTACACGTTTTACACTTTTTCATTTTTCACCATATCCTTCAAGAATGGCACGAGCAAGAGAAATTGCCAAGTCTTTATTGTCAATATTCATTTCTTCACGAACATTTCCAGTACAAGAAGTAATCCATACTCCTAAATCATCTACTGTGACTTCTACTCGTTCAGTTTTTTCATTATCGTTGGGGTCGGTCCAAGTGAATACATCAATTTTGCTACGAACTACTTGGGATTCAGTTGATTTGTCAGTCATTGGAGTTTCAAGGGGAAGGATTTTTACAACATCAAAATGGTGCCCATCACACAACTCAGAATGATGTCCGTTTTTCTTGTGGGTTATGAATATGTGAGTGTTGTTGGTTTTTGTGTAGAATGAATATACTGCGTTTCTATTAAGTCCAACATACGCACCCGTTGTACCATTACGGTATTCAACTCTTTGTCCGGGAATGCAGGTAGAAAGGTCAATCATTTTGAAAATCCTCATTATCAAAAGTAAAGTATTCGTAAATGGAACTCATCACATTATCTTCAATAGATTCAAGAATGGATTCTTCTAATGGACTATCATTATGCTTGAATGCCCTGCGATAACCACGTTTTACACCTTCTTCAACTGCTTGTTCCAAAATCACACGGAATTTAGGTTTCATCATAAGAGTTTTGTGTGTGAGTATACTATAAGACCTCTAAACCCGAAAGTCAAGAGGCAGTGGACGGTTCTTAAAGTGTCTGTTTAGACTTCGTAATCTTGTTGATAATACCCGCTGACGACATTATCATCCCAAGCAGTCGGCAAATTATGCTCTCGTGCTTTCATATGATTTACCTTAGAAACTGGAAGACCCTCCAAGTCTTCTTCATGTAAAATTCCATCTAATTGACGAATCTCATTGAAGGTATGAGGACACCTAAGTGCTCCTTTGTGCATTCCTTCAAGATTTCTAAAAGTGCGTGACATTGTGTGTATAGCAAACACATTAGTAATTATATCACTTATTCAGTTCTTTTTCAAGTTCCTTCGCAATTCGTAAAGCATTTCTCCACATAAACCATTTTACAATCGGATTTCTTGGATTATGAAGCAACCACCACTTTTGTTTTTCGTATTGGAATCTGATGTATTTTGATACTAAGTTAATGGCATATGCAACACTATCATCTGTTGCTGCCAAATAGAAAACAAAAATAAAAATCCCAAACCAAAAGTAGTAAGCGTTCATTTCTTTAAGGAATACAGATACTCTATAAGATTTAGTTTTAATTCTTCCAACTCATCTTCACATCCAAGTTTTTTTGATGTTACCCGAATATCAACATTTTTGGTATGAAGATCTTCAAGCATCAAATCAATTGCTTGTTTTTTTAATTGGTTTAGCATTTTTATTTTCTTGTATAATGATGGGGCAAGATGGAATAGATTCGCGTAACTGGGAAATAATTCCTACCTTCTGCTCATCACTTAAACTAACAACCTTATTGACATTGTTGATAATAGTAACCACTTGAGCACAAGATATAATGGTTGCAGAGAAAAGTGCAATCATAATATTCTCCCGATTCTATTACTATTTAACATTTATAGAAATGCTTCCAGAGATGATGTGCTCGATTTTACCGTTTTTGGTTTGGATGCTTTAATCTGTTTCTGAATATAAGACTTGGCAACTGCAAGAGTTCCTACTACATGAACCTGTGCTCCATTGTGAAGAATCATAACCTTCTTACCAAATGGAACTGCTGCCCACATTCCATCTTTAGTTACATAACCAGCTGGTTCTGATGGTTTGGGATTCAGCAGTCCATAATTAGGAACGTTCATCAGAATACAGCAGTGACATTTAAAATTTGAGCATTTGGATACTGAGACTTTGCTACTCGTTTGGCATCCTGATAGTCACGAGCATAACACTCTACATAGAACACATTACCCTGAACGTAGCACTGAACGCGGTGTTTCATGATCCTCTTTGGTTTACCTATGAATTATAGCACTCATGAAGAGCTCTCCAAGAGTGCCTGTGCCACTTTTACAACTGGTTATTTGGTAATCATGTCAGAAACATAATTCCCTTTCACAAAAATTTCATTGATTACATTCTCCACTCGACGAGCAGTTGCAATACCAGCACGATCACTATAAACAGGAATCACGACCTTACCATAAGGTTTCTGATAGTTATTAAAATCCCCAGGAATCAATTCACCAGATTGCATCCGACTAGTATCTTCGGGATGAACACGAATACAACGACCGATAGTTTGAACAGTTGAAATCATATTCTGATTACGCATAAAAATACAAGTTTGAATTCCAGGAACACTAATACCTTCAGTCAGAATTCCAATATGAAACACTACAAACTTCTTCTTAGAATCAGCACCGTAATCAGAAAGGGTTTTCAAAAACTCAACACGAGTTACTTTTTTCTTACCAATAAATGCTCCATATTTAGAAGTAATATGCAGAACTTCATAACCATTCTCAGTCATTTCTTCCAGAAATGATGTCATGGAAAACATTTCCATCATAACTTTGGTATTCGGAGCAACTACCAGAACCTTCTTCATGTCTCCACTCTCATCTCCCAGAATGCCGTCACAGAGCGTATGGAAGTCCCTTTCTGCTGCACCTTCCTTTGAGTCACGAATTCCTTTGACTTCCATTACAGTGGCATTTGGAGGCAGTATAGATCCATCTTGAATTAGTTCTGGTGCCCGTACACTAAAAATTTTACTACCGAATACCTCAGCATCATTATTTCCGGGTTTGCTTGATACTTGACTGAACTTAGGAGAAGCAGTCATAGAATAAAAATTCTTAGCAGTCTGACTCAATTCTTTCACTGCATCAAAGAACCTAGGATTCACTGCATTGTGACATTCATCCAAATACACCACATCTAAATTCAGTTCAGCCAAAGCAATCTTATACAACGAATGATAAGTAGTAAAGATAATCTTAGGACCACCAGTAGTCTCATACCAATACGCAAGATCTAAAAAGTTAGTAACTCTCTTATGCTCAGTATCTCCACTGTGAAGGTGAATGATATTAGCACTAGGAATAAACTTCTCAAATTCCTCTGAGAGTTGTTGAATCAACAGAATCTTAGAAGCAACTACAACAACTGTAGTCTCAGAATCATTCTTAATTCTCTCATCAGCATCTGCAATCATCATAATAGACTTACCCGCAGATGTAGGAGCAACAGTAAGCATCTTGGAATGAGTCCTCATCAAACTGAAGACTTCTTTCTGACAGGAACGAAGTTGAATCATGGGTTTCGTTGTGTATGGAGTCATTATAGCATTAAAAAACCCCCTGTGATGGGGGTGTAGTGGACAGTTCTTATAGTGTCCTATAGAAGCTTAAAGCCTCATCTTCAAAAGGAACAAACCTAGTCTAGCAGTATTTCAGTAGAGTGTCAAGCTTGTAACTCCAACACCAACAACAGTAAAGAATACTTTATTTCCTACTGTACTAATTTGAACTGCAGTACCAATACCACTGGTAAATCCATTTGCTGCAGTAACACTCCCAGAAGTAGCAGTAATATTTCCAGAAGTAGCAGTAATATTTTGAGATGCAGTAATACTTCCAGTTGTAGCAGTAATATTTTGAGCGACAATAATACTCCCATTTGTAGCATTGATGTCTCCATTTGTGGCAGTAATATTTCCAGAAGCAATAATATTTCCACCTGTACTAATAATATCTCCAGAAGTAGTAACAATTCCGGAAGCAATAATATTTCCAGAAGAAGAAATTCCAACACCACTACTTAAAGATGGGTTATTGCCAATTTGAAGAGTATATGCTGGCGATGCTGTTGAAATTCCTACATTTCCTGTTAGAATACTATTTCCGGAAACTGATAACGTATTTGAAACAAATCCACCACTTACAGTCAATGCTCCACCAACTAGAGTATTTGAACTGATATTTGCAGTTCCAACTACCGATAGAGTATTAGTTGGAGAATTTGAATTGATTCCCAAGTTTCCAGATGATGTTAAAACCATCGATTTGGCAAGGGAAGGTTTAAACCAAATAAATGAACCCGTTCCGGCACCACCAGGATTTAGATAAAAATTAATATTTCCAGTATCATAATTAATAATATCGAGAGATTGTTCAGTACTTGAAGTGTATGCTATATTTGTATTTCCGAATCTAATTTGAGCATTATTTGCACTGAAGTTTATATTTCTTCCAAATGTAATTGTGGATTCGTAACTTCCATCACTGGTGAGTTGTATGGACGAGATTCCAGTTCTACGAATATTAATATCCGCACTTGGAGTTAATGTTCCAACTCCAATTTTTCCGGGAACATTTAATCTCGTATATATCGTCGAGATTCCTGTAGTAGAAAATCCACTATTAATGGAATTAACTATAATATTTGCAGTTGTAGTAATAGAATTTGCAGTTGAAGCAATTCCAACAACATTTCCTGTTAAATTTCCACTAAATCCACTAGTTGCAGTAATAACACCAGAAACATTAATGTTGGATGGAAGTCTTGAATTTGATAGAGTTCCTGATGAAATATTATCAGCATTTATGGAAGTAATATTTGCTCCAGATCCACTAAAACTTGATGCTGTAATAATTCCAGATGCTTTAATACTTCCGGTAGAATTAATACCTACTCCAGATTGTGTATTGGGATTTGATCCAACTTGGAAATAATATACTGGATAATTCGTTGCAACTCCTACTGCTCCTGCAGCGTAAATACTAGTAACTCCAATTCCAGTATTTACATTAATCCATTGGGATGTGGGTAAATTTGAAAGTTTAGATCCATCTCCATAATAAGTTGCAATTCCAGAATTTGCTGTTACAATACCAACTTTAAGAGTGGTGACTGTGGCAATTCCAGATACGTTCAAATTTGGAGTTGAAATACTTGTTGCCGTAACAAGACCAGTAATTTTAGCAGTTCCATAAAGATCTAAAGATTCGGTAGGAAGCGAAGTTCCGATTCCTACCAAACCATTTGCATTTACGATAAAATTATCATCATCAATCTGAACACCATTTCTAAAATTAAAAGACTTATTATAATTTGCCATCTTAGATGAGATTTATTAGTTATTTATTTTAAATAATACGCATTAAGTAAATCAGTGCAAAATATGGAGGTCTATTTTCGTGAGCTTGATCTCCTCCAAATGCATCAATAGTAATTCCAGTAGTACGTGAAGAAACACCAATACCAGTAGTACGAATATCAGTTAATTGTCTTGTTCCAATTCCCCCAAGACCTCCACCGCCAGATCCAGATCCATATCCACCATAATTACCAGCAATACCGGCATCATTAGAATAATGGAAGTGTCCAGGATCACTAATACCATGAGTATGTCCAGTATCAGTCAGATCATGATTATGAGATGGAATTTGATCAGTATTGAGAACAACACTATCAGATCCACCAGTTGCGCCAAGGGAATAACCATTTCCCGCACCAACAACAAATCTATTAGTCATATCTGGCAGATTGAAAGATGTTCCACTGCCACCAAAAGTATATCCAATTATAGAGAACAATGCAGAATATGCAGTTGTTGATAACCCAGCACCATTACATACTGCCCAACCAGTTGGATAGTTTGTAATGGTTCCACACCACATTACAACTGAACCAATCGGAGTTACATTCGGAACATCTAGATAATTTGCGCTGATTCTTCCAGAACCAGCAGTCATATCGAGATTGCCATTAATCGTTGCACTAGTACTAATTGCAACCTTACTTCCAGTTGGGGCAGTAAGTACAAGATTTCCACCTCTAGTATCAATTGTAGTTGTTCCTGCAACTCCAATTCTGATACCATCAATATGTGCTTCACTGAATGCTTTACCAGTTGCGCCAATATAAGCACCAGCATCAATATCAGGAACAATACCAGCATTTACAGTCACTTCTCCATTGAAAGTAGAAGTTCCTGTAATATTCAGAGTTCCTCCAACATTCAGATTTTTAGCAATTCCAGTACCACCAGTTATAATTAATGCACCTGTAGTGGTACTAGTCGATTCTTGTGTATTGTTTATTTTTAAAGTAAACGCAGCATTTGAATTTGTAGGTTTTGTTAAGGTAAGTTGATTATTGATCTTAACTTCTTTGTTGAAAGTAACTGGACCATTAAATTGTGAAAGAACAGTACCCGAGTTGCCACCCTCAACAACTAGTCTTTCCTTAATGGTAACTTCATCATATACAACACTCAATCTTGAAGGATCTTCACCAGTTATGGTTGGTTTTGGAATATCATAAGAAATAACTTCTCCACTCGATGCAGAAGTTTTAGTATTTCCATTAAATACATCACCATTATTATTCATTCCAGTATAGACAACAAGTCCACCAGATCTTTCTTGTGATTGTGCAAGAAAATCTTCTCTTTCGGTTAAACTTTTAATTTGTACTTGAGGAAAACCTGTTGAATAGTTACCAGGACCATATCCAAGATATTCAAATGTGTGACCAGATGCTCTTAAGATAGCAGGTCTTCTAAATTCAATAGGAAGTGGTTTAATCTTTCTGATTAATGATCCAGCATCATGGGTAGTATTGGATGTTCCTAATGCAGCACGAATAACAGTAATAGTATCAAAACTCCCACCACTCAAAGTACTAGAAGTTATTCTCATAATCTCTGCATCAATTTGAATATAAGATCCTAATGGGAATCTCTTTTCAATTCCTGTTGAAGATGTAGGACTGCTAACTCTAATTTGAGTTGCAGTATTACTTATAGTTGTACCAGAATTAACAGTAAGAATTTCATCATCAAATATTGAAATATCCCTTATACCAATATTTTCTTCTTTAGAATCTGATGTTGCATTATTCGATGATAGACCATGCTTTAAAATATACTTTGCAGATACTGATTTATTCGTAATGGCATTAAATGAATTTAGATTAATTTTAGTATTTACAATAAAGTCTCCCAAATTATTATTACTTGAATCTATAATTCTAAATTTATTTCCAGCAAGTAATCCATGAGGTTCAGAACAAGTAAATGTGGTTATACCAGTTGCTGAAGTATATGGAGAAGAAGTAACTGTAACTGAAGGTGTTACTATAAATCCATACTGCGAATTGGTAATTATAGGATCTCCTGCAGTCTTAGCAATTGAAATTGTGGTTGCAGAACCAACTGATGTGATTCTGTAGTAACCATCAGAAATTGTACCTACTCCAGTAAACTGAATAACATTTCCAATTGATGTTGAAATACCTGCAGTTGTAATTGTTAACTTCGCAAGATTTCCTGCACCAATTCTAGTTCTGTCAAAATAGAGATCACCAGCAGAATAACCAGAACCCGAAGATGTAATATCTACAAAGTCTACTGCCCCACCACTTACAATTACTTTTGCAGTTGCACCATTCCAAGTTCCAACATTTGGATCCGAACTACCATTTAATAATTTTACATTATAATAAGTTCCTGTAGTGTAACTATTACCTTTCTGTATGGGGAAGCTTCCTGCTGTTGAATTACTATAAGTAGCAATTCCGGATAATCCATGTGCTCTAGAGAACGTAATTGTTGGGTTTACTTGAGAAGAAACTGAAGATATATCAAGTCCAATACCAAAATTTGTCAATAATGTATCTACTGTCTCTCTAGTAATACTGTTCTTAAGATCATTTGTTACAACTTGTCCTAATGGGAATCTTGTTGCAAAGGATTTTGATGCAGGTGGATTATCATTAATATTATCTCTATCTAATTGTGGATAAAGATTGACAACATTTTGACTATATTTTAGATTGGTAAATTCTGTGGTGATTGCATTGTTTGAATTTAAAACATAGAGATAATATACACCATCTTGAATTCCTTCAATATAATCTCTAATAACTTCATTTCTATAAATGTACAAATTAGATTGTAAATCATTTCTTTCAAATCTTGGTAATGCTGCTGTTCTATTACTGATATTGTTTGTGAATGAAGTTCCTGGGGTTTTTGTTGGTGTATATGTAAAAGTCATATCATTCACAACTGTCACAGTTACTGTGCCATTATATCCAAGATTATCTGCACCAGTAGTATTTGTACCGTCAGTTACATTCTTAATAATAATACTATCGTTAGTTTGAAGATTATGTGGTAATTCGGAAATAATTGTTACACTATTTGATATGGAATTGTAAGTACATGATCCAATAAATCTTGGATTTTTATTGTAATCATAGAATGGTAAAATATCAGATACTTGAATTGTGGAAAGATTGAAATCGGTATCAGATCTAACCCCTGTTGTACTTGATTCCTGAATAACGAATCCATTCTCAGGTTTTTTAGCATTCACATATTCTTTTGGAATTACAACTCTAACTTTATAAAGTTTTTCGTCCAAACTTCTGGAATCAGAAATTCTCTTAACGTAAGAAGGTTCTGTTCTTACATCTAAATTAGAAACTCCCAAATTATTCAGAGCATTCCAAATATCACTATTAGAGTTTGTAATAATATACCATTGACTATAAGTAGAATCATATTGTACCGGTGCTCCTATATCTCCGGCAATTTTATCAGATACTCTACTTAAAATTCTAAGACTTGTTCCACCATATACATCAATTGCAGTACCATTAGAAGCATTAGAAGGTGATGATGATAATTTAATTGTATTATTGTCACCATTATCGATTACATAATAGATTGTATTTTCTACAATATTTTCTGGTAAATCCCCATCATTACTTATAATGATAACTTTTTCTCCAGTATCAAGTGTATTTGCTCCAATCGTAAAACTATTTGATGATGGTCCAGAAGTTACAACATATTCCTTTACACTACTTGTAACTGTATCCGACATCAAAATATTTGCCGAATATTCTACATTATTTGCAGTGAAATATAATTTATCATTTACTTTTGCACCAATTTTATATCCTTGAGTAAGAATTGGTGGTACATCATCTTGAGCAGTATATCCATAAAGATAAAGTCTATTTTTATTTGGATTTACTGTTAAACTGGTAGTAACTCCAACATCCAATGCAATCCAATCAATATTGTTTTCTGCAGCAACAATTGCTTTTGGAGCAACAATAGAAGTAATAAACGCCTTATTATCTTTTGAAAATGCTTGCTTTTTAAATCCAGTCGCACTTAAAGAAATTTGACCAAAATTGGAGTTTGAGTTCGTAATACTCAAGTCTGCTCCGGTCTGTACATCAAAGTGCTTATTATATCCAATTGCAAAAACAGAAACAATTTGAATAAAGGCATCATTAGAAGCTTTAATATGACTAGATTCCCATCCATTTCTATAGATAGCAGAAGAATCTAAATGATATACTTTTCCAATATCTGTTGAGGATGCTTCAGCAGAAAGACTTGCTCCAGCAACTCTTGTTATTGAAATTGATTCATAATTTCTGGATTGTAGATTATATTTTGCAAATGCACGGTCATCCTTTTGTAGTGATACTCCAGTGAATTGTGCAACAACCATTGAACGGAAACCTGATGCTTTACTGCCATCAGCGTACATTCCATTCATACCCCAAATAGATCTCATCGAAATATTGAAGATGTATGGGGATGCTCCAGATACTGTATCAGTTTCGATTGTTACAGATGCTCCAGATACACTTACATTATTACTATCACCCCCTGCAGGTAAATTATTTCTCACATATGTAAGAAGATAAGTAAATGTATCATTACTAATTACAGATGCAACCTTAGTGGAAACATTATAATCATTTACTGAAACACCACGAATTTTAATTGGAGTTCCAGCAGTTAATCCATGAGGAGATGTGGTTTTAACAGTAATTTGTGGTCCTGAAGTTCCTCCGCTACCAGATTCAATTCTAATAATTGAAATAGGATCTGTTGCGAATGCTCCAACAATTTCCCATTCTGGTCTCTGCATAGCAAATCCCTGAGGATTTGGATCAGTAGTAATAAGACTATCAGGATACTTTTGATCAATATCTCTACCGGATGCCAAATTAAAGGCATTCGATAGTTTGCTATAGTACATATTAAGATCACTTAGATTATATGTATCTACTTTATTTGTACCATCAGCATATTCAAATGCTGTTAATTTGTGGTGAGAAAATGTTGGTGTGGATTGATTATTATTCGAAAAATCTGTGGGATCTGTATATACTAATCCTGTTTCACTACCATCAAAAATACAAAACTGCCAAAAATAACATGCACCAGTGATTCTAAAAATTGCTGACTTTGCTACATTGGAATCAGTTGGATTGGGAACATACTTGGGGCGAATCTTAGTCTTTCTTAAGTCAAGACCAACAATTGAAGTTCCTCTAGGTACTACAACACCACCATAAACGCTATTAAACTTGTAAAGAATATTATCAGATTGTGTTAAATCAAAGTTAGATGTGAGTGTGAGAGAAAGAGTAGATGAAGCTCCAGATACTGTACCAGAAGGAGATTTTGTTTTTGCTTCCCCAGTAATTGGATCTTTATAAATTGTATAACCGGGTCTATTATCAACAACATGCTCCCCAGGCATCAACAGAATGGTGGTTTTTTCTACAATATCGTTATTACTACCTTTTTGATATGAAAATCTTGCCGCTTCTAAAATTGCTCTTTGTAAAGTTTTAAAAGGTTGTGCAAGTGAATTACCTTGATTGCTAATACTATCTGTCGAATCAAGATCACTAGGACTTACATATAAGATTCTTCCTTCAGTATTTTTGATGAAGTTATCTAATTTATTCAGCGGCATTGTATTACTGATAGACCTATTATGTTTTATTTATCTATCATTATTCTCTCTTATATTCATATTCTACATCAGGTGGCATATCTTCAGGATTTTCTAATTCCAAATCAAAAAGACAAGGATGTGCCTCCTCATCTATAAGATAGAATGAATTTTTATACAAGTCTTCGGGTTCGTAGTAATAATACTTATTTGCAATTTCAATCAGTTCTTTATCGTATATTGCGCTTTCAGGAAGTTCATCAAAGGTAAATGGAATGTCCTGAATAAAGTACATTTTCACAATCATACTGCATTGATCGTACCAACAATATGCGTGAGTGATTTTAAACTTATACGACATTGTTGTGTTTCAATATCTTATATTTATTTTATTGATTTTATATCTTCCCTATAAACTTTCCAATTTTTATTGTGTTTTAATCTATTGACAGAAACCATCCACATATTTCTTCTATTTAAATTATTTTCTCTACAAAATCTATTTAAATTATTCGTTTTAAATGTTTCACCACTTGGATTAGTTATTGTATAAAAATACTTATAATGCGATTTTTCTTTCTGCTCCTCCGTTATTCTATCTCCCAATTTTTTGTTTTTGTTGCACCTTTGTCCAGTAAAATGTGAATTGTCTAAGTTTAATAATTTCATCCAAGAGTGTATACTTTCATAATTACCTCCAGTCTCTTTTAAATTTAATTTTAATAATATCTGTCTTATGCTTGTAGATTCTTTTACTAATCGCACAAAATTAGTTTTAAATTTTATATCATTTATTTTTAATTCCTTTATTTTGAATAAGTCATTTCTATTAAGATATTGATTTGCTCTATTAGCAAAATGTGGATTATGTTTTACATCATAAAAATGATGTAGTTTTGATTCCGCAATGTATGCTTCTTTTCTATTATTAAAAGTTTCTAAAATAATTTTTTGTGTTGGTTTAAAAGTTTTATCTTCAAAACTTCCAAAATATTTGATATCTTCTTCTGGTGTACATATACATTCTCTTTTTCCAATATATCCTCTACCGTATTCCTCATAGGAATAATACACATAAAAATGTTTCATACTACTCTAACTTGTGTGGTATTACTATTTATGCAAGAAATGGGGCATCTACGACACCCCAAATCTAACCTGAAAAGTTACCACACAAGTCAGGTATTATTATTTATACCCCCTGCCGGGCACGATCCGGCACGACTAACGTCAACGGTTTTTAAGACCGTAGCGGCTACCAATTACGCCAAGGGGGCTTGCGCATAAGACTATTATAACTCAAAGAATCATAATAGTCAATAGGAACACTGGGAATTGAACCCAGATCAACCCGTTATAAGCAGGCCGCTCGACCATTAAGCTATGCTCCCATAAGACCTAGTATATCTCAACTAGGATTTTTTGTCAAGACGCTTCGTCGTGGTCAGTATGTATTTGAATCAGATCATCAATCTCTTTATACTCAGCATAAGGAACTAGCATAGCATTTCCATGTTTACTGGTGATGATAAAGGACTCTCCATCTTCTATACGATCTAGAAGGTTGTCAAAGTCTGATTGAAATTCTTCTACTGTAAATTTTTGCATTTATTGTAGGGGATTAGAATAAGAAACATAATCTTCACTTACTTGAGTACGCACAACTTCCAGTACATTCATGAATTGTTCAATATTTTCACATTCTACGATTTTTTCAGAACCTTCGGTTGAATAAAGATAAAATTTACGCGCAAGAGTATCGACAACGCAACGTGACAGAAATTCTTCAGTGTTGGTGGGCATTTGGTCTTTTTTGATTACCTAAGCACTATAGGGCATCCTGGGTCGGTTGTCAAGGGGTAAAGCGCCTCAAATGCTCAATCCAAAAAATTGGGTTATGCAAATTCTACCATTCAAATCATCCAAATCTTCTTCTTTCATAGAAATTTTAGAAACTTCGTGCTTAATACATGAAGGAAATATTACGGTACAATTAGTATTTACTTCAATTGTAATATCATAATCTGTAAATGTTAAGTTTCCACCCTCAAATTTTTTTGGTTGTTTAAAAACCCATGTTAAGCAAGTTAAAAATGCTTTATCTGTATGAGAATGGTAATAATTTCCATTTTCATAATATGAAAGTAAAGTATTATCTTGATTAAAGTATATATTTTTAAAAAACCAACTGGGATGATTATTGTAAATTTCTTCTTTGTTTTCTATGAGTTTTCTACCAAATTTATAGATATTTGAAAAATCAAATTCCTTATAAATGTCAGAAATCCACAGTCCAGAATTATTTTTTTTGTATACCTTTTCACCATCAACAGTATCATAAGCACTTCCAGTTTTTTCTGGAGGATTGAATTTTTTACTATAATAAAGAAATTTAATTTCATCCCAAATTGAATTTAATTCATCTGGTGTAAATGTATTTTCTATTGTGATGAAAGGAAAAGGATTTTCATAATTTGTTATTTTCATATGTAAATCTTACTATTCTTCTCTAGATTCTAGGTGGATAAAGATTTGATTAATTGTATGAGTATTATAATCCATCTGGGTTCTGGAGTCAAGGGGTTAATTCATTACACATTTAATACATAATAAAAATTATTACCACTTTCAGACACTGTTCCAGCACCTGGATACCATTCAAGGTCATTCCAATCTATGTTGTCTGGATCGTCGATCCTATCTTCTAATTGCATTCCATTCCCATTTTTCCTAATGTCAACATTGTATCCATTGTCGTTATAACCAGTAATTGTATAAATTACATTTGTAGGAATATAATAAGTAATAATACTTCCTCCACCATCAACAGGAGTAGTGATGTCAATTCGATCAAATCCAGGAGCATCCAAGTAAAAGTGGTTTGTATCGCCTGCCTCTCTACTAAAGGTCATTTCTACTTGATATCCTCTGTATGCAGAATAAAAATTTGACAGTGCTATTGTTCCGCTTGTGGGAACATTTGTATTATTATTAGTAGTGTATCCAGCACCACGATAATATTCTCCTCCTAGTGCAATAGGATTAGATCCACCAAACTCGGATTGTATTTGACCTAGACTTATTGGATTATATGCGATGGGCATTGCCATTTTACTTACCTTCTAAGATTTCTAGTCTATTTTGTAGATTTGTTATTGACTCTTGCTGTTCTTTAATTGCCTCAATGAGTAGAGGTACAAGTTTCTCATAACGAACAGCAAGATATCCAGTTTCTCTAGTTGTAACTGCTTCGGGAAGAACCTCTAAAATTTCTTGTGCAATTACACCAACATCAGTTCCTTCATGTTCTGATTTTTCATTCCAATCAAAAGTATTGCCACTGATTGAAAGAACCTTTTCTAGAGCATTCGGAATTGGAGTAATATTATCCTTTAGTCTTTGATCTGAACCTGAATATGCTATAACATCTCCAGTTACACTTAGAGTACCAGTAATTTTTAATGTTGAGGCAGTAAAATTATCAAGTCTTACATCATAATCTTGACCTATAGTTCTTTTAAAATCAATATAAGATCCCGTGTTGCCAGATCTGTATAATTCAATGTTTCCATCTTGACCAAGTACAATTATTCCCCCACCATTGGATGTAATCGCACCAGAAACACCTACACCAGTTCCATCAAAGGTAAAATTAGCAGAAGTGGTGGCAACATTCGATGCGTTCTTATAAAGAACTTGATTTGCTGATCCGGTAGAATTCAATGCTGCTGTACCTGCGGTTGCTCCTGCGGTTGCTCCTGCGGTTGCTCCTGCGGTTGCTCCTGCGGTTGCTGCTTGTTGTGCAGAAGTATTTGCTGCTGAAGCAGAACCTGCTGCTTGTTGTGCAGAAGTATTTGCTGCTTGTGCAGAAGCTGCTGCTTGTTGTGCAGAAGTATTTGCTGCTCCTGCAGAATCTGATGCTTGTCCTGCTGCTTGTTGTGCTGCTGTAGCAGATTGTCCTGCTGCTGTAGCAGATTGTCCTGCTGTTGTAGCAGAACCTGCTGCTTGTCCTGCTGCTTGTTGTGCTGCTGTAGCAGATTGTCCTGCTGTTGTAGCAGAACCTGCTGCTTGTCCTGCTGCTTGTTGTGCTGCTGTAGCAGATTGTCCTGCTGTTGTAGCAGAACCTGCTGCTTGTTGTGCAGAAGTATTTGCTGCTGAAGCAGAACCTGCTGCTTGTTGTGCAGAAGTATTTGCTGCTCCTGCTGCTTGTTGTGCTGTTGTAGCAGAACCTGCTGCTTGTTGTGCAGAAGTATTTGCTGCTTGTGCAGAAGCTGCTGCTTGTTGTGCATATGGTTGAGCAGCTTGTTCTCCTGCTGCTGCTCCTGCTGTTGCTCCTGCTGCTGCTCCTGCTGCTGCCGCTGCAGTAGTTGTTAATGTTATAGTTGCAGTAGAACCAACTGCAGTTGCTGTTATATCATCACCCACAAAAGCAATTGTAGTAATTGCAGTCCCTACAATAGTATTTTCTTCCTTAATTGTAAGACCACTAATTGCCAATCCTCCCCCAGAAGTTTTTGCAACACTCCAAGACCAACCACCAGTACCATTTGCGGTTAGAACATAATTATTAGTTCCAGTTCCACCACTAGTATCTTGTATTCCTGTGGGTTTTATTTTATCTACAGTTAGTAAGTCTGTAGTTGCATTGTAAGTGATTCCAGCATCAGTATATACGGACTCATAATCTGCAGTTGCATTATTACTATCAACAAAAGTTGGATATAATACTGCTGATGTTGAAGATATGGTTTTAATTTTATCTGTTTGACCGGTTGTTGATCCACTTAAATTAAAACTTCCTGCTGAAGTAATTCTACCTTTACCATCAACAGTAAATGTCGGCACTGTATTTGGCGAAGAACCATAAGTTCCTGCTGTCACACCAGTGGTTGTTAAAATTCCTGCTGCAGTTACATTTGCACTTCCATCAAAATTAACATTCCAATCTAAATCTCCAGTAATTGCTATGTTTCTAGGAGTCTGTAATTTAGATGCACTATCAGCATTACCGATGAATTTTCCATTATATTCTATGGCATATATGTTTCGCCAATAATTTGTAGATCCTCCTAAATCTTTGCCATTAACATCACTATTAGATGTTGCATTGGTGGAAGGTAGAATAGAAGTATTAACTCTAGAAGTAAAACTTACAGTATCTGTTGTAGCATCACCAAAAGTAACATTACCATTAAATGTTGAAATGCCAGATATAGTTAAGTTGGTTAATGATAATAAATCACCTGAAGGATTATAAGAAATTCCAGCATCAGTATAGATATATTCATAAGTAGAACTTATATTATTACTGCCAACAAAAGTTGGATAAAAAGTTCCATTAGTTGCAGTAGATATTGTTGCTACTTGAGATGAAGTATCAGCATTACCAATGAATTTTCCATTAAAAGTAGTGGCATACACATTATTCCAATAATTAGAAGTCCCACCAAAATTTAAAGTTCCATTAGTAGAAGGTAGAATAGAAGTATTAACTCTAGAAGTAAAACTTACGGTATTAGTTGAATTATTGCCAAGAAAAACATTATTATTAAAAGTTGATATTCCACTTACAATAAGATTATCATCAATTGTTGTTGTACCTCCAGCAGAATCAATCGTTAGATTGCCTGTAGTAGTATCAATTTCATTATCACCACTAATTCCAATTTGAATATTATCAATATAGGCGCCACCATTAGCATCAATATAACCAGTAAAAGTACTAAATCCAGTAACTTGAAGATTTTTAGTTGTAGTAAGACCAGTAACACCTAATGTTGCTATGGTAGATATGCCACTTACATAAAAATCTTTAGTATTTAATTGCTCACTAAAAGTTCCCCTTCTACCAGAAAGATTATCATAATAAATATCAAATTTGACATATAAATTACTACCAATATATAAATCCCCACCAGTAGTTGTAATACCTCCACTAGTTGCTAATTTTACTATACCACCAACATTCAAATTCTTTTCAATACCAACACCACCATTGGCAACAATAGAACCAGTGTCTTTATCAGTAGATTCTGTTGCACTATTTACAAAAAGATCATCATTTATCTGCGTTGTTCCTGCATTAGAATCTAAAATAAGATTTCCAGTAGTTGTGCTGATAGTATCGGTATCAAGTTTAATATTATCAAATGTGCCAACACCAGTAACATTCAAATTATTAATAGTTGCAATTCCAGTTACATTTAAATCTCTAACACTTGCAATTCCAGTAACATTTAAATATAGACTAGTAGCAAATCCGATAACATTTAAATATTGAGTAGTGGTAAGTCCACCAACTCCTAATGTTGCTATTGTTGCTATACCAGTTACATTTAAATTAGTTAAATTTGTTCTTTGAATATTAACTTCAGTAACAGTTAAGATTCCAACAAAACCAGTTGTTGCAGTAACAAATCCAACTGAAGTAATTCCGGTGATACTTGTGCGTCCACCATTGCTACTAATTGTTAGATTACCGGTAGTAGTGTCAATTGTATTGTCACCAGTAATGCCAAGTTGAATATTATCAATATAAGCACCACCATTAGCAGTAATGGTGCCTGTAAAAGTGCTGGTATCATGTACGGTAAGATTTTTAGTTGTGGTAAAACCAGTAACACCCAATGTTGTTATGGTAGATACTCCAACTTTTAGGTAATCAATCTCCGTTTGGCCAGTAAATCTGGAA
>Ga0209296_1001141_pt1 | contig 21086 bp, 37 predicted proteins | sample S_130206_EF_Meta_FD_187319 | JGI IMG/M metagenome (GOLD analysis project Ga0209296, IMG submission 187319) | Freshwater microbial communities from Lake Simoncouche, Canada to study carbon cycling - S_130206_EF_MetaG (SPAdes) (version 2) | ecosystem: Environmental > Aquatic > Freshwater > Lake ...
ACTTGAAGGCATAGATCATAGCTTTACCGCCTCTTCAACGCTTAAATACCCTACCAACTTATCTACCTTGGACTTGTTAGCAAACTCTGAGGTGGCAGGCATACGATGAGTAACCCACTCAGGCTCAGGTATATCCATCAGATCAAAAGAGTAGATACCAAGCGGAGTGGAGTTAATATAGAAGGGGATCAGGTCACGCTCAGCAGACTGAGTGATGAGCTTGCGATACTTCATCTCTTCAATGAGCAGTGTGGGGTAATGAGTATAGCGACACTTGAGTTCGATGTAGTGTCCGGCCTTGGCGCTGATGCAGTCAAAGGAATCATAGATACCAGGGCTACGCTCTAGGTCAGGGTACATACTCTCTTTGAGATGATCGAATAGTTCTTGCTCTTTCATCGCCAAGGTGTCTCCCCGCCTAGCTCATCTTGTAATCTACGCAATGAGTTACTACACCTACGATCAGCAGTAGATACTGCACACTCTAGGAAGGTTGCGATCTGTTGCAGCGTAGCGTTCTCGTAGTGGCGCATACGCAGTACTGCCTGATCCTTCTCGTCTAGTTTAAGATAACACTTCTTAATATCTATCAGGCTAGCAAGCAGGTTGCCACCTTCTGATGGGCTAGATGATCCGCGTGGTTGACCATCGTTAATCATCTCCTGCATCTGCTCTAGCACTGTGCCATCTATGATGGATGAGATAACAAAGGGTAGTAGCTGACCAAGGGTAAAGGTCTGGTAATAAACTTCATCGTTGATCTGATAGCCAGACTTGTTAGCCTTCTCCCTGCGTGCATAGCGTTCGACTGCACGCTTCATCTGCCAAGCGATACGGCTTTGGTTATGTTCTAATTGTTTAGGATCTTCAACGCTCATCTGCTCAGTGATGTAAGCGTTACGCGTAACACCCCAGGCAATACACTCCTGAGTAACATCTTCTCGCTCTACCCAATGCTTGTAGCGCCGGTGTACTGCGTAAGCAACAGACGGCGCTAACTCATAGATAATCGGATGCAGCTCAGTCACAATCAGTAACTTCAACCTCTGGCCATACGCCATCTAAGACCATCATCGCAATAGCAGAGTAGTTCAATAGATCGAGGAATGAATCACGCAAGGACTCATTGCTAGGTTGCACATCTGAATCAACCAAGTTGTTGATGCGAGCTATCTTATCCCACATACGTACACGCAGACCATTAAGTGGTCCACCTGGTGAGTGAGCAATATTCTTTGGGCCGTAGTCGTGATGCTTACGGATAAGTAAGTTACCTGCTGCATCCATAATACGCCAGACATCTGAAGCAAACTCAGGGTTTACCTTGTCGGTGTAGGGCGCAGTAGAACTGTCTCTGTTTCCGTATTGATCTCTAGGATCTGGAAGCCCATATGCTGCAAAATCTGTATCATCTGTAGCCATTCGTCTCTACTCACCCTTCGGTTCACCCACTAGCAAAGCACGCGTAGCCTCAACTCCGTGTGCTAGGTAGTAGTCATTGATGTCCATACCTGGTGGTAGTGTAACAATAGTTGAGTTCAATATCTCATTTGCGACACGCTTAGCAAAGTCTGCACCTGGGTTACTGCCATCTTCTTTGATGTCGTTATCGCCTACAACAAAGACTGTTTCGTATCCTGTAAATAACTTAGGAAAGTGTGGCTTCCAAGACTGTACACCTGGGACACCCACTGCTGGTATACCTAGCATCCCGCTAGTAACTACTGCATCTAGCTCACCTTCGCAGATAACTATGTAAGGCGATAGCGGTAGCACATCTGAGACATTGTAAAGGTGTGCCTTCTGCCCAGTAGGTGAACCATACTTAGGCTTGCCATCATCTATGCGCCTGAACTTAAAGCCTACGCAACTACCACCGGCGGTGATGTAAGGGATAGAGATCCATCCTTCATACATCTCGTGACCATTCATCGGATCAGTCACTGTGCCTAGTTGAAACTTAGCTGCTACAACTTCAGAGATCCCACGTTCGTCTAGTGCGACTAGGGTTTCCGGACTTACCTCTTGGGCGTATCGCTGCGCCGCTTCCAGTAGCAATTTCGACTGCGCGTTTGAGGCCATCCTTAAACTCCAAGTTCTCTATGATGCAGACTATGTTCACTGCGTTGCCACCCTTACCGCAGGTGTGGCAAAAGTATAAGTTCTTATACGTGTTGATTACCGCAGACCTACGGGTGTCACTATGCAAGCAACACTTGACCGATACATCTTGTCCTTCTCGTACTTCCCCACCAAAGTAGGTAACGATTGGACCTATGGGGATTGAGTTTGCATCAGTGGAACTGGAACTCCCTCGACCCTTACCCAACCTGGACCAGTCTTGTGCTGGCATACGCATCCTTCACACTTCTCGTGCCAATGTGTGGCACGCTTGAGATGGTTGAGTGAGTTCTCCTCACCTGCCTTGATGCAGTTATCGCAGATCATCTGGTCCTCATTCTGCTCTGCATTTCCTTTATAGTATCTACTTCAACTCCAGAAAATAGCAATTCAGCGTGTGCTAAGCCCCAGTTGTAAGCGTTATCTTGCGGGTCAGGGTTCTCTGAATCAGGTGATTCAACCATAACGTCTGCTATTTTTCTAGCAAACTCGTTACGAGTTATTGCTTTACTTGTCATCTTCAATCTCCAATTCTTCTGCTCCCACTTCAGCATCAGCTGCAGCGATTGCTTCTTCTAATACTTCTGGTACAAGTATCTCTGATGTGGTGATTGCTCCATTTGGTACTGCCATTGTTGTTACTACCTTTCCCCATCTCTGGGATTTTTTTATCGGTTTACCGCGTTGTGCGGTACGCCGTCTATGACGAAGAGGTCTGATGGTTGCTGCCATCTGACTTCTCCTTCAACCATTGTGTTAAATCCTGGATGACCCAGGCTTTATCTATACCAGAGTTGCGACGCTTAACTACAACATAATGCAGTGGCACTTCCCCAATACCACGAGCCTTAGCGTAGTTAAGCGCCTCAACTTCTGCTTGCCTCCAGAACTCCGGCAAGTTTAATCTCGCCGTGTTCTTGAGTTCTAGTATGTAGGTCTGTCCCGCGACAACACATACTAAATCTCCTTCGTCATCTTTACCCGCTAGACGTAAGCGGTCAGCTACTTGACCCATAGATCGTAGCCACTTCATAACATCTATCTCAAAGGCAGCACCCTTAGCCTTATTGTACTTCGGGTTGCTCATCTACCAGTACTACCTTGTTGATCTTGTAGACCACATCGCCTGCTTCATCCTTAACCAACTCGACGATACCAGATTGCAGCAGAGCACCAACGAAGTTGGTCAGGTCTACCTTGATTGCATCAACGTCTGTACGAAGTGCCTCGATCTTAATATTCTCTCGGTACTTATTCGATAAACTTTCTTCAGCCATTTAATTCCCTATCTATTGTTGGACTATATAGTCGCCTTGATATCCACTTACTGCATCGTTTCTTAGCATAACACCCCACGCATTTTTATCCGATATCTGACAAGCAGCGTAGTTAACAAACAGTGTTACGTAATCCTTGCCATCTGCAGCGTGTGGCCCAAAGCGGTTCTTTACCGCAGCTACCTTGAGTTCACCATTGGATGGGTCATAGCCCAGCGTTAGGATCAGCGCTGGTAGTTGACTCACCTTGCCGTGAATGGCACGTCTAGCAGGTGGATTAGATGGTGATCCGTACTCACTCTGCTCAGATACGTGGTGTAGCACAAGTACGCAGGCTTCAGTCTTACGTGCCATATCGTGCAGCTCCATCATTATCGCACGCAAGCCAGCCCACTCATTGTCAGTCTCTGCTGCTACGTTCATTAAGTTGTCTATAACAATTAACTCTGGAGCCTTGCCATAAAGTTCTACATATGCCCTGATCTCTAACTCGATATCGTCCAGTGATGGCGATGAATCAAAGACCCATTTAATATGTTCTAGTTTTCCAAAGTGCTTATCGTAGTAGTTCTTATCCTTAGATAAGTTTAGCTCCACCGATACCTGCGAGTGACCAGAGGCAACAGATGCTGCTCTCATCATCACAGTTGTAGTATCGGTATCTGCTGAGAAGAAGAGCGTTGATACATTTGCTTTCATCGCATAGACAAGAGCAAACATAGACTTACCAGCGTTAGGGGCCGCAGCTACCATACATACTTGTCCTCGCCGGAACTTAATATGCTTTAGCGATAGCCCCTGCCACACGTCAGGTAGTGGTGTTGCCTTGGTAAGCACCCCACTCCAAGCACGTGATAAGTCAAGCAACGCCTTCCCCCTTTAATGTTATACGTCGTTTACGTCGAACTAATCTGCGTTGACCTTCATTCAGGCCACCCCATATGCCAAAGGTTTCATTCTGTATCCCCCACTCAGCACACTCTGCTTTATGTGGACATCTTCTACAGATAGATCTGGCCATAGCAACTTCAGCTGTGTTGTTATTTGCAGTTTCATTTTTAGGAAACCAGAAGTCACCACCGACTGAAGCGCAAGCAGGGTTCTCATAGAACCTTGGCTCGCGCACCGATCATCGGACCCAGATAGTGTCGCACTTGTCTGTTGCACCCTTTGGTGCAGCACACATATAGCCCTTCCAAGGTCCCTTGCTTGATGTTCCTTCACGAAATGCCATCACGCCGTGACGACAGGTTTGTGCTGCATCTAATGCAGGAGCAGCAGCAACTGGTGTTGCATTGAACTGCGCTGCTACTGATGCAACTGTTGGTGCTGGTGCTGCTGTGCTAGCACCTAGTTCGACACCGGTTGCCTTGATGTTGAGTGCGTTCATAGCAAGATCTGCTAGTCCAGCTTCTAGTTCTGTAACTGTTGCAGCATAAAGATTGATAAGTGTTCCATCAGATAACTTGTAGTTAACCTGGAACTTTGTTCCTTCTGTAGCCATTTATTTTCCTCCGCTAGGTTTGATGTTTAGTCTTGCAGTTTCCTCACCTACACTTACTGGGACAAAACCAATAAGTTCTTTTACTTTTTCTTTGTCAACTGTCTCACGACCCTTAACCTTTGTCCAACTGATTTCAATACCACTAGCAGTAACGCCAATGGTTCCCTCGAAAGAAGACTTGATTGAATCTCTTTCAGTTTCCAGATCTTTTATCTTACGATCTAATTGTAGAAAGTGCAGAGCGTTCTTGTCAATCTGCTCGTCCTCAATGATTACTTCACTCAGGACGATACGTTCTTTTTTTAAGCCAACACAACCCATCATTCCTGATGCGTCGTAGTACTGGCAGTAGTGCTTACAGAATGACTCATCCTTCTCAGGTTCTGGAGCTGACTCCATACCCTTGATCTCAGTCAACCATTCCATAGCCTCTAGTGCAATATCTTCATCGTAAGGTTCTGAGTGAACCTTGACATCCTTCTCGGCACCATCACGAGCTATAGCGACTAGGTTGACAGTGTTGACTGTGTGACCATTCTGCGATAGCAGATAGCCATAGATCTGCACCTGCCAACGCTGCTGCTTTGATGGGAAGTAAGATAGGTTCTTTACCTTGCTTGTCTTCCAGTCAATGACTGCGCCGGTGCTAGGTATAAATAGATCCACGTGTGCTTTCATATCACCGTGTGCTACTGCAGTTTCAACTAAGTAATCTTTACCATCTGGATCTAGGTGACCGATAGCCTCTTCGATTGCAGCGTGGATAGCAGTACCCATAATTGCAGCCAGCTTTGATTGGTTATCGTTAGTCTCAGGCTGTGCATTTAATCGGTACCACACCTTACGACGGCAGCCACCTATCTCTGATGGACCTACTTGTGTCTGAGTACTACGATCACGAGAGGCATCCTTTGCGTGGAGTACCGATAGCAGTAGTTCTTTCGGGTCTGTAATCATTGCGGGTTCCTTACGATAAATGCAGCACCTGGATAGTTGGCTGCTTCTAACTGTTGTGCAATCTGCTCACGCAGTTCTATCTCCATAAACACTGGTGCTGCTGATCTTCGACCAGAAGCTATTGCTTCTTCTAGTGCATACTGCAGTGTCTTTTCCATTATCGCTTATCCGTATACTGTAGAAACGCATCGAAGGCGTAAGCGCAGACGAAGCCAAGCAGTAATCCAAATAAAAATTCAAGCATTTGTTTATCCTTTCTCTTGAGTAACTAATTGAATCGGAGGACAGGTATTGACGTCAAGCACCGACGCGATCTTTATTGCGCGTTCTGCTACCACCTTAGACATCAGCAGAGACTTATACGATCCTGGCTTGAGCGAGTAGAGATAACCCAAGGCAAATGCTCCACCGCTACCGGCTGCAAAGAGTCCACGCTCACTAGCGTTGAATGATAGATCTGATCCGATAGAAAATAACATCCCATCAAAGGCGATGAGGTAGGCAAAGCTGGCTTCCTTATCGGTTGGATCGTATCCATTATCCTTAAAGGCAGTGTAGATACTTGGCAGTATCTTCTTGCCCATCCACTCGACAGGGTCGTAACCCTTATACGTTGGTGGTTTCCAATTAAAGGCGAGGATATCTCCAGGTCGTGAGTCGCCCGTGATACCTATCAGGTAGCTCCCAACGTGAACGATCTTCGGAGTCTGCGTAGATATGATGCGCTGATCGTTATCGGTGATCTGACTATCGGAGGCTAGCACTACAAAATCAGGTCCTTGGATACCTATCAGAGTTGTCATATGGCAGATCATACCACTGCGTGTCGCAAGACACACTCTTATCGGGCGTGTGTACAATATGAGCCGTAGGCGAATAACGGCAGGCGGCCCTCATCGGGCCGAGAAGTAGGGAGGCCCGAGACTATGTTGCTCCGTCTACTCTCCCTGCAGAAATTCATAGGCAGGAACAAGACCTACAATGGCCTTCCTAAGCCCTTTGGAGCCGATCTCAGGGGTTTAGGACCCGTCCACGCGTGTACCTGTGGATGCACTGTCTTCAACATTATGGCAGCCTTTGAGGACTACGACATAGCTTGGTGGCATCTCGACGGAACCTGCGCTAACTGCGGAAACTTGGTAACAATTCCCTGCCCTGTAGACAATCCAGAAGGACTCTGATATCTTTTAATTGCTTGAATAAACCACAAGCTCCTAGCAAAGCCCCTGTAGACGACTACCTACGGGGGCTTTGCGCTTGCTACAAATAAAAAAAGAAGCCCCCCACCCAGGATTTCTCCTGAGCAGGGGGCCATTGCCTCGCGCTTATGGGCTAATTACTTAGACCCACGACCAAACTCTGTTGCCTTTGGATCAAGCCACTTGAGGACTGGACCTGCTACAGCAGCGATAGCTGCCATTGATAACTTCTTTGGATCGGTTTCTCCTGCAAGGTAAAGAGCAATCACTGATGCGATTCCTGCACGGAGGTATGTTGCGAGTACTGCTTGTGTCTTTGCGCTGATTTTCATTTGTTTTCCTTCTTCTTGGGTAGAGGCTTAACTGCTGCCTTTACTTTGTTGATGGCCTTTGGCTGGGGCAGCCAAGGGAACCAAGGCGAAGTGTCGTTACCGCACTCTTCCTTGATCGAAATATGTAGGTGGTGATTGTGTTTGTTCGGACCGGTGTAATCACGTTCACCCTTTTCTTCAGACCAGATCTTTCCCTTAAATATCAGGTACTTAACTCGTGGATCCTTTTGTAATTCTAAGTAGATCACTGCACAACTAACGCCGTGTCCTGGATCAGTAGTTAGATCTACTGCAAAGCCAGAGTTATGATCTGAGTTAGGGTTCTGATGAACGTGTGCTGCGCTAGGCAGCAATCCATCTGATGCCTTGTTGCGCTTAGGCCAGTGTGCAGTTGCTTGACGTAGTACTGCGATAGCAGCAGGGGTAGCCTTCTTTGCTAATGGGATCATCTATCTCTCCGCTATCAGTTTGTATAGATCGTCAATACGATCCTCTAGTCTTTGGACGGAATCCTTTATCGAGCTGCCACCATTTGGCTTAAGTTCGTTGAGATAGTGCTTGACCATCCATCGAATAGCGGCTGCAAAGCCACCAAATATAGTCATTACAGCAACGATCAATGTTGCATAGTCTTGTGCTTGCATTAGATTGTCCGTATCGTGATGAGTAGTGTGCCGCCGAAACCAGAGAACCTTTTATCCTCTGGTGTTTTATTCATAAAGTCCATCTCTTCAATGATGCCAAGGTATGACTCACCGGTTCTAAAGTCTTGAACGCGGATGGTATCGCCAACATTTTCTACAGATTCAAGCTGAGACAAACGAGCATAGGCAGATCCTTCATAGCCCACTTCGTTGCTGAACTTGTCGCTCTCGTGGTCATAACAGAAGACTGGATATTGGATCAGGCGCTGACGTGGAACTGCTGGCAGTGACTTCAACTGGTAGCCAGTAAACAGTGGTCCTTTACTGACATCAGTACTTGATCGAAGCAAAGTAAACTTAAATCCTAGATACTCTTGTGCAGTAGTTGGATAGTTGACGTTGATCTCTGGAACAACTGTTCCTTGTGAGAAGGTACCAATATTGTATTCATTATCTTTTGAATCAATAGAATTAAGGTTGATCCCACCATTGGTTGTATCAATACGAGCCTGCAGTAGTTTGTAGATCTTAGTTTCAAGGGTGTTGTAACGGATGTAACCGGTACGTAGGTAGCCACTTGCTACCACGCTGGTTGTAGATTCAGCATAGATAGTATTACCTGTGGCAAATGCTGCTCGATCTGAGTTACCAAAGAAAGCAACCTGAGATGCGGTTGTGCCAGCACCAGAGGCAATAAGATCCCAAGCCCAAGGAAAATACAGAGCGTTAGCGATGACAGTTGTAGACAAGTCAGTGCGTACTAGACCTGCTTCACCATCTACAAGGGTTGCAAGATAGGCATAACTATCTTTGAAGGCAATAGCAGTACAGGCAGCATCTCTAAAGAGAAGAGGTCCATACTGGATATCTCCAGTTGCATCAGAGACTCCGACTCTAAAGCCAGCACTGGTTGCAAGGACTGCATAAGTACCAAGGTAAACATCAAAGTCGTTGATGCGTTCACCGTTTGGCATATCAATAATAACGGTTGGTGTTAATAAGTCTGGAAAACCTAGAGCGTTAGCATTTGCAGTATCAAGGCTAATCTTAAAGACAGATGATGAAGTTCCATTTGGATCATAGCCTGAGATATAAATAGCCTGTGGTCCTTCTGAGATACTTGACCATACCCAAGATGAGTTAGGATGGGTAAACAAATCAGTAGGTAAAGCACCGCCACCGTGATTAGGATTTAATTCATAGATAGCAGGACCGATAGCAGCAATAAGACGCTGCTTTACATAGCGGATAGTGGCACGAGTAGTACCAGTTGCGTTATAGATTTCAGTATCGCTAGTAGTACCAGCAATGTTGCCTCGATGGACGTGTGAACCATTAACAAAGAAGTACTGCTTACCGTTAGTAGTAACACTGTAGATTGTAGATGCTGTACCGGTCTGTGTGTAAGTACTTGATGTACCACCAGTTGTAATCTTTTTGAGCGCTGTTCCATCGCTGACAATAATGCAGTCGTTGGTGCCATCATTAACACCGATCATCTGAGCAGGGGCAGCACCTGAATAGAAGCTGGCTGTATCATTAAGCAGAGTTGCTTGCCCTCTAGTCCAGATATCTACACCTTTAGATTCTGTGTACTGAAAGCGTAGTGACTCTTCTTGGATAGGCTCAAAGTACTTAATGCCTGCCCCAAGGTGGAATGATGATTGAGATCTAACCCACCAGCCGGTGAGCGTCTGCTCACCAGGTTCACGTGTTTGGTCAATCTGTTGCTTGCGATACTGCGCTGTAACTCGACGATAAGGTTGCTCATCGGATGCTGCAAGAAAGAATGGAAGCGCAGCAAAGGCTACATCGTAGGCTGGCCCAGTTGGAGTATAGGTAGTAGATCCTGCAGGGTTGGAAAGTACATAGGGCAAGCCCTCGGTGATGTCGTCGCCGTATGGCACTGTGACTCCTTAGTTGTTTGTTATTGCTGCAATCTCTTCACCTGATAATCCAAGTGCTGCTAGTTTTGCTTGTGCTGTGAGCTTGGCATCAGCCTTAGCAGCATCTGCTGCATCACGTTCTGCCTTCTCAATGGCTGCAGCCTGTGCATCTACTGCTCTCTGCTCGATCTCCTCTGGGGTAAGGTCAATGTATGACTGTGTTCCCTTTGCTACATCTACTACAAGTTTCTTATCAGCCATTTGTTTCCTCCATAATGATTACGTGCGTAGCATCTGGACAAGACCAAGTGCAGGTATCTTCATCAAAGACAACCTTGTCTGGGTGACACTCTGGCTTAGGTGCAATGAAAGCATCACGGGTTGCATCGTATGAGTAACCGATACCTGCGTAGTTCTTTCTGATGTTCCCGTTGTAACTGGTCTTAACCCAGGTACCACCGAGTGAGTTCATAAAGGCTTCGCCTTCATCTGGCTCGCTGTTATCGCCTACGAGTACACGTAGTACAATGTTGTTCTCATCTATCTCTGCAAAATGCGACATTCTGTTTTCTCCTTAGTTTCTTATGCTGCTGGGTATCTAATGATAACTACACCTGAACCGCCATTGCCACCTGCTGCTGTTGTACGGTTAATACCACCGCCACCACCACCAAGATTTGCAGTTGCTGCCGTTGGAGCAGTATTAAATGTTGCTGTTCCTCCACCACCAGTTCCACCAGAACCTTGCGTTCCGTTATAGGTAGAACCTCCACCACCGCCAGCGTAAGTAACAGATGTGCCAGTGATTGATACAGCAACACCAGCACCGCCATTACCACCGCCACCAGAAGTTGCATTTACTCCGACTGCTGAGGCACCGCCACCGCCACCGCCTGCGTAAGCCGGATCTCCAAAGCCTGAACCACCAGCACGACCTTGATTGGTTGTACCGCTAGCACCAGCGCCAGGATGCCCACCACCGCCAGAACCGCCAGTTGTTGCACCCTGTCCACCGCTATTACCTGCACCACCACCGCCACCTGTAGATGTAATGGTAGAAAATATTGAGTTAGCACCAGATGATCCTCGTGCATCGTTACCACCTGCACCACCAGCTCCAACTGTAATTGCGTAAGCAGTATTAGATGTCACCGCTATAGCAGATTCAAGCGAGCCACCACCACCTGTAGCAGTTACTGTTGAACGAAGTCCACCAGCACCACCGCCACCTGCGTTGTGTCCACCACCACCGCCGCCACCAGCAACTACCAAGTAGTCACAAGTAAGTCCAGTCTGCGGTGTAAAGGTTCCTGATGTTAGGAATGTATGAATCCAGTAAGTGCCATCATAGTCAATGATGTTGCCACCGTCAGCCTTTGGCGCAATGGCAGGTGTAGTGCCTACTGCTGCTATGCCATAGAGTGAGAAGGTTGAGTATTGCACAAACGAGCCACCAGGTAACTCAAATACAATATCTGTTATTGCTCCAGTCCCAGACCAAAGGCTGGCACCTAACATTGTAAGAGCAGAGGTGGCATTATTTTCTGTTACAGAATCAAATGAAAAAGATTTATTATTAGACCCTGTATAGTTTGGAATATAAACTTCAAAATTTCCAAAGGTGTTAGCAGTTGTACTTGATCCTGTTGCGTGTCCAGCATAACCTGCTGAATAACCGCCAGTGTTACTTGCTGTTGCTGATCCAGTACCATATACATATCTTTGTGTATAACCAGTAGTGGATGAATTAAATTTAGCTGTAACATCATTCCAAGCACCACCAACAGTGCCTCTTGCGCTTACAACAATCTTGAGATCGGTGTAACCAGATTGTGGGATGTTGGCAAATGTGACTGAAGCGGTTGTGTCGTTGAGTTCGGTGCGTTCTAAGAGGACATAATTCTCTGGCATTAGATCTCCCTCGTGTCTTTAATAATTGTCATAATTAAGCCGCCAATATCCCGTAGAGAGTGAATGTGGAGCCAGTATTAAGATTGCCTGACGCTGCAAATAAAGTAAGAGAAGTGATGGCAGCGGTGCTACTCCATAGTCCTACTGTCGCCCCTAGATAGCCTTTAGAGTTAGCAGTACGATTTAGAAAAGTTTTGTATGTAGTGGAGTTAGAATAATTTTGTAAGTTTGTAATAACTGGAGTGAATACTCCTGCATTGACAGACTCCGCTGAGATTGAAGGTACTGCGAATCGGTTAGAGTTTCCAGTACGTCCTGATAAAGCAGATGTACCATTTCCTAAAACATACGTACGAGAATAGATGTTAGAAGTATCGCCGTTTACCTGCATACAGAAATCTGTATCATTATTGCTAACTGTCTGCACCGAGGCAATTAAAACTAAATCAGTGTAGCTTGCAGAGATTGAACTAAAAGTAACTGAAGATGCAGCAGTGGCAAGTGTCTGAGTAGCAAGTTCCGTATATGTATTTGGCATTATGCGTTAGTCTTCTTTCTAGCGTAGACAGCTCTAGCACGCACTCGGTTGCACTCAGCACACTCGCGCCAACCATTCTTGCGGATCATAATGTTCTTCTCAATAAAGGGATGGCCCTGTTTGCAATGGCTACGATTATCAATAGATCGTTCGCCTCTTAAATAATTTTCAGATTGAGTAACAAGTTCAAGATGTTCTATGTTAATGCAAGCACGATTTCTACATAGGTGATCTACAACTAAACCTTCAGGTATTTCACCATTAGCCTTAATCCATTCAACCCTATGTGTTCCTCGTGTTTTACCTTTGTATGCGGTATAGGTGTAACCAGTAGATTGAATCTTTTTGTCTGGGATGATGCAATCAGTTTTCATTGTCATATCCTAACGCACCCCATATAGTGAGAATTGGCTGTACTCTGTAAAGTTTGAACCAGTTCCAGAAGTAAAAGTAATTGAGTTGATTGCCGGAGTTGATAGAAGCATACCTGATCCTAATGTTACTCTTGAGTTTGTAGTGCCAGAGTTATCTTCTAAACCGTTAAAATTTCTAATAACTTTATTTTTACTGATATCTGTGTAATCTAATATATCTATAATTGAAACACCAAAAACTCCAGATGTTTGACTTGCTGCAGCTAATCTTTCAATATAGATTCCAGTAAATGTTCCATCTGCTCCTGCTACGGCACTTGTTCCATTTCCATAAAGATAATGTTGAGAATAGTAAGATGCTGTTGTAGATATACCGTTAAAACGCATTACAGCATAGTCACCGTTGCTTGATGCTCTGCTAGTTCTGACAAGCATACGCAGTTGCAAATGCTTGTATGTGTTTGGAATACCTGCAAACTCAATACTTGCAACAGCAGTTGCACCAACAGTTACAGTAGCCAAGGAGTCATAGGCACCGTCAGGTTGCCAGAGTTTGCCACTTATCTGTGAGGCCATAATTCCTAGAATTGGCATTAAGCTACCGCCGACTTCAAATAACGGACAATGACAATACCGTTGGCACCGGCGCCACCGTTGCTAGAGTTATCTCCTGAGTATCTTGCTGTAGTGATAGTACCGCCTGCTCCACCATCTCCAGTGTTGCCGCCTCGATTACCGCCACCAAGTCCATAAGTGGTTCCAATACTAAATATGTTTACGCCAGAGTTACCAGCAGTTCCAGGTGTGGTACCGCTACCACCACCTGCTCCTGGGTATCCACCAGTTCCGTTACCACCTTGTGATCCAATACCGCCAGAATTGGTTGCAGATCCTGCACCACCAGGACCGTATTGGTTATTCCACTGTCCACCAGAACCGCCGCCAGAACCACCATTGCCACCAGCAGTGCCACCGTCATAATTACTACCAACTCCACCACCTGTTGCACTTAAACTAAAACCAGTTGTTGCAGTTCCAGCAGTTGGGTTTGAGCCACCATAGACTCCGGCAGTTCCACCGCCACCGATTGTAATGTTGTAAGAGCCAGAAAGGGTTTGAGAGTTAGCATTTTGGTAACCACCAGCTCCACCGTTACCACCTTGAAATGCTTGGCCATAGCCAGATCCATTACCAAAATCAACATAAACACTTGCATACCCACCGCCACCACCAGCGATAAGAGCATAGTCGGCTACAACGCTTCCATTAGTTATAGACAATGTTCCACCAGCAGTAAAAGTGCGATAAAAATAAGTTGCGTCAGAGGTAAGGGTGCCACCAGTTACGATGGCAGTTGGAAATGCTTTTCCAAACATACCGTAACCGTTGACAGAGGCTCCTGCCCTAGTTCCAAGAATAGGCATTGTGCTCCTTATGCGAATTTAGATTGAGATGCAATGACCGTGTAAGTTGGTGTTGATGCTGTCTTAATGATTGTGTATGTGTAAGCGTCAATAGAGTTAGTGCTACCAGTTGACGGTGCTGCACCATTCTGCCACTTAGGAGTAACGGAAGTTCCGTCAATCTGTACTGCGCTGTTGTAGTAAGCAGTTGAACCTTGTGTGACTAGATGTGTTACTGTGATGGCATCGCCTGTAGCAAGGATCGAACTAAGAGTTGTGCTTGAGTTGCCACGAATATTAAGTGTCCAGTTGGCACTAGCATTGCTTGTGTAATATAGAACGCTCTGAGTAATAGCATCAAAGGCAACTGTGCCAGTTGCTGCTGTAGCAGATACTGTTGTGCGTTCCTCTGGCGATACAAGCACAGCGCCTGTATTTGTGCCACCGCTAATTGTTGGAGTGGCTATAGTTGCTGTATTGATTGTTGGGCTAGTTAAAATCTTATTAGTTAAAGTATCGCTAGTTGCCTTACCTACCAAGGTATCATTGCTTGTAGCAGGTAGAGTCAGCGTATTAGTACCAGCTACTGCAGTTGCCTGCACTGTGGTAGTTCCAGATGTAGATCCGCTAAATGCAAAGGATGCTACAGGAGATGCGTTGTTACGGAAGAAGATTAAGTCAGATGAGGTAAGTACGTGCTTGACTGATGCTCCAGCAGTATGAGCAATACCAGATACTCCAGCAGTTCCAGTTCCAGCCTGGCCTCGACTGATGGTAAGTGTGTCACCAGATACGTTAGTTACATAGACAATCTCTTCGTTGACTGTGTCTACATCTAGTGCAACGGTGAAGATGTCTACGTTACCACTGGCTAATGTGATACCACCCATTAGGGCTGTAGCAGTACCAGTTGCCACTGTTAGAGTAGTAGCAGTTGTATTGATGCCACTGGCAAGCGTTGTCTCAACGCTAATAGAAGAATACTGTCTGGTCATTTATCTGCCTTACTTTGTGTAGTGGATACGGATTGGATACAGATCTTGCAGTTTGAGCGCTTCGTCAGTGAGTCTTTGTTGGTATAGAGCATAGATATAACGAGATGAAGCAACGCCTGCTGTGCTTGGAATCTTGGTATCATTTAAGTCAGCTTCTGCTGAACTCAAGTTGATACGACCAGCATCTACATAAGATAGTAATTTGTAGCAGGCACCGAGTGTTATGACTTCAACTGAAGAAGCAGGTAATCCTGTTACATCTGCAAAGTCATCTGTTGGGTTATCTAAAGTATTAGGAGTAGTTGTGTACCACACCTGTACTGTTCGTCCAGGTTGGATATTTTCATAAAGGTTAATAGTTTTCTGTGTGTTAAAAGTTGCAACGTTTGCCATTAGGTCAACACGCCAACGGTTGATAGGCAGCCACTCAAGGCTTGAACCTGTTGTTTGCCAAGACATATAAAGCACTGATTGCACATCATCAGGTAGCGGATATGTAGTCTGGCTAGCATTGAATGTAAAGGTATATGAGGCAACAGACCAAAGTTTAGGATAGACGCTATTGATTACATCGTTGATAGCCTTCTTAATTGTTACCTTTGGAAAAGTTGGACTAAGGGTTACTTGGGCATACTGTGCGTGTGGTGAGGCGTTAGTGTTCTGGTAGCCTCGACCAAATCCTGGAGCTGCATTAAGTGTGCTGCTTGTTTGGCTAAAGTTATCAATCCAGATAAGTTCATCATCAATTTCAATGATGCCCTTGGCTAGGTTGGCACTTGAGCCAATAGTCATAGCGGTAGCAGTAGATGTTATAGCACTATTTAAGTAGGTTATTCTATCTTGGCGCAGGGTATAACCTGCTAGAGATGAGCGAACCTCATCTATCATATCGCTAAGTGTTGGCATTATTTCCTCTCATACCAGCCATCTCCCCATAGAGTCAGCAGTCTTGCAAAGTATTGCTCGTATTGTGGTGCAATAGCATCTAATGAATACAACGCTACTGCTCTCTTATGTATTGCTACTGGGTCTAAGTCCTTGACCCATTCTGTTGCTACTGCAAATTCCATTGCATTTCTGCAACGGTATCCAGTAACTCCATTTGGGTTAGTCTCTGTGAAGGCTCCCCAGTCTGTGGTAATTGTTGGAGTTCCGCAGGCTTGCGCCTCAATCACCACATTACCAAAAGGTTCGATATAAAGTGTTGGAGCAAATAGAGCAATAGCACCGCCCATTAACTTTGCTCGTTGCTCTGGTCCTACTGGTCCTACCCATTCACCATATTCAATCTTTGGGTTATTACCAGGACCTGCCATAATCAGCTTTAGACCAAGTTCTTTACAGACGTGCTGTGCTACAACCAAACCTTTGCGATCTACCATACGACCTACGTAGAGGTAGTAGTCTTCCTTCTTCTCTTGTAGCGGGAACATCTCTGGTTCTAAGTAACCAGGTATTACCGCATCATAGAAGTTACCATCTACCATTGTCGGATCTTTATACATCGCATAGATGCTGTGCATCCAAGCGTAGGACTCAAAGACTTTGTACTTGCTAAAGACTCCACCATAGCCAACACCGAACTCGACGCTCATATAATCTGGATAAGCATCTGCGATAGGCTTTTGTGAAGCCCCACCGATAAGGCAGATAAAGTCTTTCTTCTGCAGACGCTTGCCTAGTTGAACTATGGCGTTCTGATTAAAGATCTGCCAATGCGGTAGCGTATTATCAAATGCAGCTTCGGTGTAATGCTTACCATCTAGTGCTTCATCCTGCTGTTCTTTAGTAATGCAGGTGATGAGTTCATCAACCGGCGCTTCATTCTGATCTCCAGCATAGAGATAGACCGTGTGACCTAGACTCTTCATCATTATACAAAAGCGTCTTACCTTTTCGGTATAGGCGCAGTTGACGTAATCTTTAGTTGTCTGTGTATGTGGCAGGCTTATTACGTGGAATCTCATAGTGCGAAATTATACTATGTCGCCCACGATCAAGAACGTGTTACTCGCCGTACAGATCACAGTGGCTGCAGACTTGTTAGTTCTCAACTTGGGAGCAGTAGTTGTTGCTCCAACTGAAAGAATAGTTACACCAGATCCTTGAGCAAAGGTCACCTGACCGGCTCCGTATTGAACTGCGTGGATTTGGTCATTAGCGCTAAAGACTGATGGTGGCACTGTAAGGGTTATGGCAGCAGCGTTGTTAAGAGTAACAATCTTGCTAAGATCACCTGATACAAGTGTGTAAGAAGTACCAGTCTGAGTATTAAATCCTGCAATGTTGCCAACGCCAGTAGCACCTGTTGGTCCAGTCGGTCCAGTCAGACCAGTTGGTCCTGTAGGACCAGTCGGTCCAGTTGCACCAGCAGGACCAGTGGCACCTGTTGCTCCAACTCCTCCTGTGGTTCCAGTTGCTCCGACGGGTCCAGTAGCACCAGTAGGTCCAACAAGGTTAACTCCAGCAGGCCAAGTGCCTGCAGCTTTAGGACCAAAAATTTTATTAGTTGCTGTATTGATATAGAAATCGCCATTGACGCCTTGTGTTGTCGGATCTACTGCTCCGCTAAGAACCGTATAACCAGCAACGCCTGTTGCTCCTGTAGCGCCAGTGACTCCAGTAGGACCAGTTGCACCTGTTGCACCAACACCTGTTGGTCCTGTGGCACCTGTTGGTCCTGGAACAGTACTTGCAGCACCAGTAGGACCTGTAGGTCCTGTGGCCCCTGCAGGCCCTGTAGCGCCCGTAGGACCGGCAACTGTGCTAGCAGCACCAGTTGGACCAGTGGCTCCTGTAACGCCTGTAGGACCCGTGGCTCCAGTAACACCTGCTGGTCCAGTGGCACCAGTGGCACCGACTGGTCCTGTTGGACCTGTGGCACCAGTTGCACCTGTAGCGCCAGTTGCGCCAGTAGAACCAGTAGCACCGACAGGACCTGATGGACCAGTTGGGCCTGTGGCTCCACCGATACCTTGTGGACCTTGCTGTGCTGAGAATACTAAAGATTGGTTGGGAGTGATAGATTCGATAACTACATAAGTTGTCATAGCGTTACAGCCCCCGTTACGATAAATAAACCTTCAAGGAATCTAGTGACAGTAGATCCGCTATCTAGTACTAAGTCATATGAATAGCGACCAGGAACGATTGGCTCTGTAAGAGCTGCAGAAAGTGTCACGGTCACAGTGCCAGTAGCACCAGTAATTACCATACGACCATTGGTTGTAGTGGCAGTTATGGTGGTAGTGCTAGACCCAACGAATGGGCGCACTGTCATAGTTCCGGTATAACCAGTAAGGTTGATCGGAACAGCATCGTTGTTGACTGAGAATTGAAAATTAAATGTGGTTGCTTGTTCGCATATTAGATTAAATTTAGCACTCAAGATGATATTCCTCTGAGAGCCTGCGTTGCAGGTAGTTGAGAAGTACCAGCGAGAGCGTTACATACGCCGTTAAAATCAAGACGATTGGTGCTAACCGTGCCTTGAATTGCATTTAATACTCCCACTGTGTCTGTTAAGTTTGTTGTTACTGATCTTAGAACTGCCCACTGACGGGCAGCCAAGGCTTGCCCTACCATCGCCCCTGGTGCTCGATAGGTGCCACCATTAGCCAGACGATTGAGTTCATCTCTTAGCGTTGTTCCTGCTACTCCTAGTGCCACCTATATCTCCTTACTTCTTTTTGCGAGCTGCTGCTGCGTTGTCTATTAAGTTTGGATAAGGTCGTCCTGCTGCCTTAGCCTTTGCCTTTGCTGACGCCTTTTGTGCAGGCGTTAGCGCCTTTGATGTTTTCTTAGGATTCTTTGTATCCCAAAATGCTACTTTCTTTTTCACTTTTTTTTCCTTGCGTTCTTGCAGGTAGCACAGGTGCATTTACAACCTTTTTGAGGATTGCCTGCTTTGCATTTACAACCACATTTAGCACACATTATTTCTTACCTTTATTTCTTTTAGATATTGCTGCAGCCTTAGATCTAGCATCTGCTTTAGATGATGCACCCCAGGCTTGTAGCGATAAAAGTAATCTAGTTGGTTCTCCATTAGGCTTACGTTCAGGTCCTGGATTACCAGCAGCACGAGCAAGATAACTTGCTCTGCGTGGATTGTCTCCAGATTTAACAGGAGCCTTTATATTTTGACCTGCAGCTTTTAACGAAGCACGACCTTTAGCATTGAGGCCACCCTTGGGATTCTTACCTTCTTTGCGTTGCCACGCTGGAGACTTTGCCATTTACTTCTTCTTACCCATTTTCTTGTTAGACATCTTTGCTTGTGATAGCGCAATAGCAATCGCTTGCTTCTTGCCTTTAACAATAGGTCCTTTACTAGAACCAGAGTTTAGCGTTCCCGCCTTAAACTCTTTCATTACCTTAGAGATCTTTGCTTTCTTGGCTGCATTGTTCATTACTTAGCAGCCTTGCCCATTGCACCTGTCTGTAGTTCTTCATAAGTTTCGTACTTAAGGTTGCTTGGATATTGCTTATCTGCTGGTGGGTAAACAAGATTATTTATGTCTGTTGTTAATTCTGTTTTGTTATTCATTATTACTTACCTTTCTTCATAGCGGAGTTTTTCATCATTTTACCATTAGGCATCTTGTGCATACCTTGTTTTACTTCTTTGGCTTTTTGCGCCTTAGTTTCGCCCTTTTTAAGTTCTTTCTTTTTCATTGCTTTTGGTTCTGTTTTTTCGTAGGCTGAATAAGCCTTCATCATCTTAGGTGACATCTTTGCCATTATTACTCCTTAAAGGTCATTTGGATTCCATCAAAAGCCTTACCAGCCTCGTTGGAAAGTTTAACTGCTGCATCTATATCTTTAGATTTTGTAGAACGTGGTTCTATTCCTTGACGCGTTGCATCATAATAAGACTGTAGTTCCTTATCGTGTTGCTTAGCAGTAGGAATACCATTGGTTCTTAAAGAGACTTCATTAACTTGTAGTCCTAGAACCTTGCATCCAAAGCAACTGGTTACTGGTTCAGGATGATCTTCCCAGTGCTTCATACTATCGGTGTCACATAATCGCCGTAGCCAGCGTTGATAAGAACAGTGGCTTGGGTATCACTAATAGTATATTCGTGACCGCCAAGGAAGTAATAACTAGCTGCTGCTAGATCATCTTGGTTAGGAGTCAATGTCTCAGTAACAGTAGTTCCGTTAACAATAAGTGTTTGACCACGTGCTACATCTGTAAGGCTGATTGGAATAGCACCGTCAATAGTGCCACCGTTGAACCGGCGACCAGCAAGGCGTGAGTACTTGGTGTGTTCACCAGCACCAGCGCCCCAGGTTTGCCATTGGTAGGGTGTTACTAACTTATATGCCATATCTAACCTTTCCTAAGTGACAGAGGTGGGTTTGACCCCACCCCTGCCGTTGCACGTAGCGGAATTATCCGTTTGTTGCTGCAGACTCAATGCGATAGAGCGCTGCTTCACGAAGGCGTGCAAAGCCTCCGAAGTAGTACCAACCGATTGTGCGGAAACGACGGAGTGCATCAATCTCTGGACCGATAACGGTTGAGATGTCTGCAGCCTGTGCTTCAGCCAATGCTTCACGACCTGCGACGATTGCGCGGTAGTTGTTGGTAAATGTAACAGTACCTGTGTCAGCAACTGATGTGATGTTAGATGCTGTAAGAGCGTAGGTAAATGTTGTTGTTGTAGGAACAGATGCAATGGTGTATGTACCATTGATACCTGTGTTAGTTGTAGCAGCAACTGTTACAATCTGGTTTACACCAAGACCGTGAGCAACTGCTGTTGTAACTGTTACAACGTTTGATGTCAACGCAACGTTGGTGATAGTAGTGCTTGTAGCAATACCAGTAGCCAACTTTAGACCATTGAGAACACGTGGTGTCTCAACGATGAAAGCGCCTTCGATAACTCCTACTGCACCAGCAACGAACGGTGTACGTTCTACGTACTTTGTTAG
>Ga0209296_1001146_pt1 | contig 21053 bp, 15 predicted proteins | sample S_130206_EF_Meta_FD_187319 | JGI IMG/M metagenome (GOLD analysis project Ga0209296, IMG submission 187319) | Freshwater microbial communities from Lake Simoncouche, Canada to study carbon cycling - S_130206_EF_MetaG (SPAdes) (version 2) | ecosystem: Environmental > Aquatic > Freshwater > Lake ...
TTCCCCTCCGCCAGGATAATTTAAAACAAGCTGGCCGGCTGGCTAGTTGACAAGTGGGCATGGGATCCAAGGAGAGTCAGGGGGAAGGGGTGAGAACCCTGGGGTTCGGTGAGCCCGCATGGGCGAACAGGCGATCCGCAGGATCGGGACGGAGTCCCGGAGCGAAGCGCAGCCAATCCCTTCCCCTCCGCCAGGATAATTTAAAACAAGCTGGCCGGCTGGCTAGTTGACAAGTGGGCATGGGATCCAAGGAGAGTCAGGGGGAAGGGGTGAGAACCCTGGGGTTCGGTGAGCCCGCGAGGGCGAACAGGCGATCCGCAGGATCGGGACGGAGTCCCGGAGCGAAGCGCAGCCAATCCCTTCCCCTCCGCCAGGTTGCTTTAAGATTAGTTGACCGGTTGATTAGTTGACCGGTTGGCCAGAGGTGGTGCGTGGACCAGAGGGAAGGGGTGAGAACCCTGGGGTTCGGTGAGCCCGCGAGGGCGAACAGGCGATCCGCAGGATCGGGACGAAGTCCCGGAGCGAAGCGCAGCCAATCCCTTCCCCTCCGCCAGGTTAATTTAAAAGAAGCTGGCCGGCTGGCTAGTGGGCAGGTGGGCATGGGATACAGAGAGGGTTAGAGGGAAGGGGTGAGAAGCCTGGGAGGAAGATAGGGAGTAGGAGATAGGTATTAGGTGTCGGGATTAGGGTCGGACCTAACACCCACTGCCCGCGTCCCAGCTCCTAATCCCTATATCCTAAACCCTACTCCCTACTTCCCGCCGATCTTGCGCTCGGTGATGGTCCAGTTCTTCACGTTGTAGATCCGCTCGGTGACACCGTCGGTGATGCGCATGTCGCCGTCCCAGTCCTGGTGGATCCAAGGATTGTCGACCAGGGGCCAGCGGGCGTAGTCGACCCGCTGACCATCAATGGTCGCCTCGCCTTGGAACGTCTTCTCGAGTTTGGCGCCGAAGCGATCGACGTAGCTGCCTTTTGCCACTGGTCCCTCCGGGCTCGCGGCGGTCGTCAGGTCGACCTTGGAGCGCGCGAGGATCGCCGCGCGGAAGACCGCCAGGCTTTCGGCCGGCGTTGCGCCCGGAAATTCGTCGGGCCGGGCGGTCTCCATCGCGATCGCCACGTCCTTGCCGAAGACCCGGAACTCCGAGTCCTTCGGGTGGAAGCCACCCTTGCCGGCGAACACGGTCGCGGCCGGATCCCATGTGAACTTCTGGCTGGCGCTGAAGGCGATGAGGACGCTGCCGTAGTGCAGGAAGATGCGCCCGCTGGCCTCGCTGTCGTTGACCTGGGCGAGGTAGCCCTGCGGCACGTAGGCCAGCGCGTACCAGGCGTCGGTCGAGAACGGGCGGTGGTCTTTGATGTCGGTCCGGACCTTCGGCTTGTTCGCCGGATCCGTCAGGTTGTTTGCGACTAGCAGCAGCGATCCGCGGTGCTGGAGGTATTCCGCGAAGCGGCTGTTCACGCCCGGCGTGTAGTTGGTGAGCGGCCGGTCGTCGTAGCACGGCACGGTCAGCCAGCAGATGCTCGCGCAGTCCCCGGCCGGCTGGTCGAACATCACGCCATAAGGGTAGGTCTGGCCCCAGATGCTCGTCTTGCGGCCGGTCGGCGCGTGGGTGGTCGCCGTGCTGAACAACGCGTAGGTGCGGTTGACGAAGGATGTCTGGAACGTGCGCTCGCCATCGAAGCGGGAGCGGTGGACGTAGGGCTCCGCCCGGTCGGTGGCCGCCTTGACGATGAGCGGGGACGGGCGCCACGGCTCGGCCACGGCGAAGACCGCGGTGGTGTTACCGCCGAGCCGCGGGGTCTTGCCACCGAAGTACGTCCAGAGCATGTCGGCGCAACCTGTCGGGGCCTGCGTCACGAAGCCCGGGTAGCTGCGGCCGGCGGGGGTGGCCCAATTGCCGTTGAGCCAGGTGCCCGCGGCGTGGGCGATCGACATCTCGTAGGCCATCTGCGCCCGTCGGGCTAGCTCCTTGTCCGTGTAAGGATTATCGAAGCTCAGCAACGTCCCGATGTTATAGATCATGTAGGGGCGCGAGGCGAACTCCGGCGAGCCCCGGCTCACCGTGTAGGCGATCCGCTTCTCGAACATCTTGAGCGCGCCCGGTCCGCGCGCGCCGTAGCGCCCATCGACGGGCAGCAGTTGCGGATCCCAGATCTGCTCGGTCAGGTAGAGGTTCAGCGGGATGAGGAAGGACAGGTTGCCGGTCGAGCCCGCCCAACTCGTGTTATGGGTGAACAGCCATTGGAAGTCGGCCTTCAGGGCCTCGTCCATCTGGTCATGGTAGCGCATGTAGACGTTGACCATCGACCAGAGCCCGAAGCCGTTCACGTGGGGCTCGCCCCATTCGCGGCCGTTCGGGAGCGGGAAGGGCACGTACGTGCCAGCCTTGCGTCGCTTCTCGACGTCGGCCATGCGCGCCTTGGCCTCCTTGATGCGGTCGCCGATGTAGGCGCGGACGATGGCCAGACCTTCTTCCTTGCGGCCTGCCTTGAGGAGTAGCTGCGCCGTCCAGCCGGTCATCGGAGAGGGACTGCGTTTCACGGCCTCGAGGTCCGCCAAGGCGGCCTGGACGATCGCGGCTTCGCGTGACTTCGCATCCGGGTATTGGCGGGCCGACAGTTCGGCGATCACGCCTTTGGGCGTCGGCGCGGCCGGCTCCGGCGGTTCGGCGGGGTCGGCGGCGGACAGCGTGGCGGACAGCGTGGCGGCGAGCAGCAAGGTGCAGAGCGAGTTCATCGGCGGAGGCATCCTAGCGGTATGCCCGACTCCAATCTAACACATTTAAATGATGACTTATGGTAGGGCTGACCGTCCTCGGCTGGTCGGGGGTGGGCCTTCGGCAATGAGGTCAGGCACATCATCGCTACGCGAGATGAAGCCAGACCCCATGCCTCTGCCGCGGACCAGCAGGGACGCTGATCCCTACCTGAGAGGTAGAAGGTGCCCCTCTGGCCAACTGGTCAACCGACCAACGGATCAACCTTGGTCAGCACGAGGTGCTGACCAAGCCCGCCGCTTACTTCCCGAACATCTTGTCCTTCGGGTTGGCACCCGAGACGAGGTAAGCGATGAGGTCGGCGACTTCCTGCGCGTTGAGCGAGTTGATCAGGCCGACGGGCATCGGGCTTTCGGCCGAGCGGTCGATGGCCAGGATGTCGGAGCGGTTGACCGCGAGCTGCACGGAGAAGTCGAACGGGTTGACCGCGAGCTGGAGCTTATCGCCTTCCTCGTTGAGGATTCGGCCGATGGTCTTGCCGCCGTCGACGCGACCGATGACGGAGTTGGCGTACTGGTCGGAGACCACCGCGCTCGGTTGCACGATGCTCATGAGCACGTCGGCCGGGGCGGTGCGGGCACCCAGCCCCGAGAGGTCGGGGCCCTGGGCGCCGCCGTTGCCGCCCATGCGGTGGCACTGCGAGCAGAGGGCGGCGGCGAACATCTTCTGCCCGTTCTCGAAGTCGAGCGTGCCCTTGGACTTGGCGTCATCCCAGGCCTTGAGCGCCTCGGCGTGTGTCCAGAGACGGCCCGGGCCGGCGGCCTGCGGGATCGGCGCCGCCTTGGTGACCGGCGCCGCGGTCTCGAAGCCCGTGCGCTCGGCCGCGGGCATGGCGGCGAGCGTCTCCTTGCGGATGTTGCGGACGAAGCCCTTGAGCGAGTTGCCGCCTTCAGCCAGAGCGAGTTCGTCGAGGAACCCGAAGAACTTTTGGCGGAGCGCCGGCGTCCAGCCGACGTTCGCGCGGCTGAGGTAGACCGCGAGGCCGATGCGCGTCGAGGAAGGCGTCACGGCCATCGCGTTGGCGGCGGCCTTGCCGTAGCCGGGGTGGCGGGCGAGGACTTCCGGGTCGGCGACCACGGCGGGACCGGGCTGCGCGACCTTCATCGTGTGGAGCACGCGGGCCGGCGCGGTGGGGTCCTCGAGGTAGATCGCCAACATCGCGAGCTGGCGGTCCATGGCGTTGTCGCCGGAAGGAAGGCGGCTGGCGCATTCCTTGCCGAGCCGGGCGATGGTGGCGGCATCGGGCTTGCCGCGGCGGGCGAAGGCGATCTGGAAGACGCGGAGGCGGTCCTGCTGCTGGTGGAGTGCCTTGGACTTCGTCGCGGAGTCGGCGGCGGCGACGATCGCCGCGAGGTCGGTCTGGTCGCCGCAACGGGCGAGGGCGGTCGCGGCATTGAGCGCGAGGTCGAGGTTGGCGTCCGGCTTCACGCGGGCGCGCCAGCTTTCGACGGGCTGGTGTTCGACGGCGATGCGGGCGGCGAAGCGGACCCAGCGGTCGGCGTGGCCCATGAGCGGCCAGGCCTTGTCGAGGGAGGCGGCGGACGGGGCGACGTCGCGGAGGGCTTCGAGTTCGCGGCGGAGCTTCTGCTCAGGCGTGGCGGCGAACCAGCCGGCCGGCGCAGTGGATTCCTTGCCCTGGTAGGAGATGCGGTACAGGGCGGCCTGGCCGCCGCGCCCACCGATGGTCACGTACATCGCGCCATCCTGCGGGCGGATGACGGCGTCGGTGACCGAGAAGGGCTTGCCGGCGGCGAAGACTTCCCGCCGGGCCTTCCAGGCGCCACCTTCGGGCTCGAGGATGATCGCGTAGAGGGTCGCGTAGGTCCAGTCGCAGGCGAAGAAGGCGCGCTGGTAGGCCACCGGGAACTTCGCGCCCGTGCCCATCGTGCAACCGGTCGGGCTACCCGGGCCGATGTCGACGAGCGCGGGCTGGGAGTCGATGAGCGCTTGCGCGTTGTTGCCCGCGCCGGAGCGCCAGCCCAGTTCGCCGCCCGGCGTGCACAGGTTGATGCGGGTGGGGCGGTACCAAGGGGCGCCCATGTCCCACTCCATGTCGGAGTCGTAGGAGAAGATGTCCCCGTCCGGGGCGACCGCGCCGTCATAGGGGTTGCGGAAGCAGGCGGTCACGCGGATCCAATCCTTGCCGTCCTTGTCCATGCGGCCGATCCAGCCACCCACGGCCTTGATACCGGCGGCGTGGCCATTGGCGTCCTCGTACTTTTTCAGCACGTCGTCTTCGTCGTAATGCTTGGCCGGGGCGCCGGCCTTCTCGTCGTCGGGCAGCTTCGTGTGGTTTCCGCCGAAGACCAGGATCGAGCCATCGCGGTCGAGCACCAGTTGGTGCGGCCCGTGTTCGCCCGAACCCTTGAGGGAGCGCAGCATCGTCTGCTCCGCGTAGGAACCATCGCCCTTGGTGTCGCGCAGGCGCCAGATGTCGCCCTTGCCCTTTTCGCTCGTGCACGCGTAAAGCGCGCCGTGGGCGAAGAGCAGGCCGTGGCAGCCGATGGCCTTCGTGTCGATCTTGGTCACGACCGGCTTGGCGGCGTCCTTGAGCGAGACATGCCAGAGCACGCCGCCTTGGTCGCCCGCGACGAGGTCGCCATCGGGCGCGACGGCGAGCGAGACCCAGGAGCCCTGCTCCGGCTTCGGGACGTTATAAAGCAACTCGGCCTTGAAGCCCGGTTGGAGGATCAGCTCGTCGGCCGCGGCGACGGAGCCGCTGGAGCCGCGTTTGGCGTTACCGCCCTTTTTCGCGCTGGCGAAAACCTCGCCCCACGGCTGCGCGCCGAGCGGCTTCACCAACGTCGCCTTTTCCCACTTCGAATCGTCGAACTCCACCGTCGTCCACTTCGCGTCGGGTGCCGTGTTCGTCGCGCGCCAGTTGGCGCCGGATTCAGCGAGGATGGTCTTGCCGGCCTCGAGGCGCACGATGACCGCGGCGATGCCGCCGTCGTTACGGGCGAGCGCGGTGATGGTGTTGCGGCCGGGCTTGAGTAGCTTGGTGACGTCGGTCTTCGCCGCTTGGGCCCATTCGTCGGAATGGCCGGCCGGCTGGCCATTGACCCAGACGTCGACGTGGTTGTCGGCGGAGGCGAGCAAGGTGGCGCCGGCGGGGACCTCCTTGAGGTCGATGACCGTCCGGGTCCAGACCTGCTGGTTGGTGACGTTGTTCTTGGCGGTCCAGATCCACTGGGTCTCAGCGGAGGCAGGGGACGGGGCGAGCAAGGCGGCCAGCAGGGCCGCCGCGAGCAGGGGAAGTCGGGACATGGGGGATAAGACCATAGGGGAAGGGGGGAGTTCCAGATAAATAAGCGGGCGGGCTGGGCGGGACCTGGAGGTTCCGGATGGATCCAGCCGCTGGCCAGGGGGCCGCGTGGACACGGCAGATGGCATAAAGACATAGGGATAGGCGACAGGGGGAACTGAACGTGACCGCCCGCACGATAAACGCTGGGGCACGTTGGGATAACTCATCAGCGGATCAACTGGCCGTTGACCTGTTTTTAAACGGTTCCAAGGTTATCCGCATGGGCACCACCAAGACCGACTTAAGCCTCAACATCATGCTCGGGGCGGTCGGGTTGGGTTTGGCCTGCGTGCCTTGGTTGATGTGGGTCGAGCGGTTCGGAGGCAACCAGCGCTGGATCCATCTGCTGCAGACTTTTGTCGCCATGCCGGTGGCCTTCGTGGCCGGCGCGCTCTTCCTCTGGTTCGGGCGTGCCGCGGAGGAGGGCCGCGCGTGGCGCTCCTTCGCCTGGGTGGTCGTGGTGACGTCCGGCCTCTGGTTGGCGTTCCTCGCCTACGTGCTGCTGTTCGCGGATTTCAGCTGGATGGATCAGAAGTAAGGCGGCGCGCTTCGCGCGGAGTCCATCGTTGATCCATTGGCCATAGGGGGTGGGGAACGAGAGGCTCGGTGGACCAGAGAGTGACCATTAGATACCAGAGACACGGCATGAGGTCAGGCACATCATCGCTGCGCGAGATGAAGCCAGACCCCATGCCTGCGGCCGACCGGGACGGTCAGCCTTGCCTGAAGCAACCAGGGCAGCACGCGGTGCTGCCCCTACCTCGGGATGCGGCGAAGCGCGTCGAGTCGCGAGGTGTCGGGCTGGCCGGAAGGAGTCCAGGTCGGGCAGAGCCAGCCGCCTTCGTCGTGTTCGTTCCAGGCGTAGACGATGATGGTGTTGGCCGGGCAGACGGTGGGGTTGGCTTGCACGAAGGCGAGGGCGCGGCCGAGGTGCGCGGCGAGCTCGGTCGGTGTGGGCGTCGCGGGCCAGGTCTGCTGCTGGGCGTAGCCAGGATTCTTTTCCCACGAGACCGGATGGTCTTGGCGCGGGCGTTTGTCCCAGCCCGTCGTCACCAGCGGCACGTAAGGCGTCTTGGTCGCGAGCGCGTTGGCCCAGGCGTGTTGCTCGAACGCGCCGACGTACTTCGCGAAGACCGGTTCGGCGCCTGGGTGCGCGTAGGCCGAGACGGCGGCGAAGCCTTCACCGGCGTGCTTTTGATAATCACCCTGCGGACTCCACCCCATGTAGACGAAATAGGGATCAAGGCCGGTCGCCTTCGCCGCCCTGCGCAGTTCTTCGAAGCGCTGCTTCACCATCTCGTTCCCCGTCGGCAGGTCGAAGGCGTAGACCAGAGGCCGTCCGGCGACCTGCTGATAGCCTGGTTCCTTGAGGAGCTTCAGCGTGCGGTCGCGTTCGGCGGGCCACCGAGCCGCCGGCACCGAAAGCGTCTGGTGGAGGATGAGGCAGAAGCCGAGGTCGGCGCGTCGCGGGCTGCGCAGGTAGCGCGCGAGGGCCGAGCTCATCGCATCGGCCTCCGGGTAGGTCAGGAACGCCCAGTAATCCAGCCCGGCCTGTTTCGCGAAGGCGATTTCCCGCTCCATGATGCCCTCGGCGGAGGCGTCGATATGGGCGAGGCCGGAGGCGTCGACCGTCGCGAACCAAGGCAGGCGGAACCGATGTTTCTCCGGGCTCAGCGTCTGCTCGACCTGTTCGGTCACGCCGCCGCCGCTCCACGCGTCCCAGCGGATCGCGCCGACCGTCGGGCGCTCGGCCGCGAGGAGCGCGACGGGCAAGAGCAGGAGGGTGACAAGAAAGCCGGCCACCCAGGCAAGATGCGGCGGAGCCGCGAAGGGGGCAAGGTGACGTTTGGGCCAGGAGCATAGGCCTGCGCAGGCTAGGGCAGCGCGCGGTGCTGCCCCTACCTCGGGATGCGGGCGCAAAAAAGGCGGCCTTGCGGCCGCCCTTCGTGTCCGCTGGCCAACCGGCCAACGGAGCAACCATTCAAATTCTCAACCGGGCAGCGTGAACGCCGGGAGCTTGCGGATCTCGCCGCCGGCCATGGCGGACTCGTGCGCGAGGATGCCGGTGCAGGTCCAGTTGGCGGACTGACGGGCATTCGGGAATGGGTCGCGCTTAGCGAGTAGAGCCTGGATGAACTCGTTGGCCAGGTGCGGGTGGGAGCCGCCGTGGCCGCCGCCCTGCGTGAAGGAGAGGTGGTCTTCGCCTTCGCCGTAAACGCCCTTGGTGGTGAAGTGCTGGATCTCCTTGGGGAGGCGGTGGGCGAAGTCCGGCACCTTGACCTTCTGTGGGATCTCCGGCTCGGCCTTCTTCGCCGTGTGGATGACGGGCTCCTCCCCTTCGACCAGCGGCCACTCGAAGGACTTCTTGGAACCATAGACGTCGATCGACTCGCGATACTGGCGGGCCGTGTCGAAGAGCGAGCGGATGATGCGCGCGGAGACGTCGGACTTGTGGAACTTGATGTGGGCCGTCTCGACCGCGAAGGGCGAGTTGTAGATCGGGATCATGTCCTCGGCGATGCGGCCGGAGCCGAAGCACGACACGTACTCGGCGTCGGCCTGCGTGAGGGCGAGCATCGGGCCGACGCAGTGCGTGGCGTAGTACATCGGCGGGAGGCCGGGCCAGTAGCCGGGCCAGCCTTCCATGTCCTGCTGGTGCGAGGCCTGGAGGAACTGCAGGCGGCCGAGCTCACCCTGGTCGTACATCTCCTTCACGAAGAGGAACTCGCGGGCGTAGACGACCGTCTCCATCATCATGTAGCTCAGGCCCGTGGCCTTGACGAGCTTCACGATCTCCTCGCACTCGGCGATGGAGGTGGCCATCGGGACGGTGCAGGCGACGTGCTTGCCGGCCTTGAGGGCGGCGATGGACTGGCGGCCGTGGTCCGGGATCGGGGTGTTGATGTGCACCGCGTCGATCGCGGGGTCCTTGAGCATGTCCTCGAAGGACGTGTAGCGCTTGGCGATGCCGTAGCGGTCGCCGATCTCCTTCAGCTTGTCGGGGTTGCGCTGGCAGATGGCGGCGATCTCGGCGTTCGGGTGCGCCAGGTAGATCGGGATGAACTCGGCGCCGAAGCCGAGGCCGGCCAGCGCGATGCGAATCTTCGGGGTGCTCATGGGGTGTGGCTTCATTCAGCCCAAACTCGCCCGCGGACGGAAGCCGATTTGCTAGGACGAAACCGACGGACCCCTTTCGCAAACCTACCAAACAAGAAGGCCGCCCGGGTGGGCGGCCTTCGGTGGGGAAGGGCGGACTGCTTAGACCTGCTCTTCGATCTTCAGGGCGCGGTAGCCACCGACGCTCTTGAAGTAGAGGAAGAGGAGCAGGAAGATCGCCGCCATCGTCAGCGGGATGTAGGAGTCGACCTTGAGGGTAGCGCGGTCGCCAGCCACGCCGGCGGCAACGATGGCCTTCTGGTTGGCGTCGCCCTTTTCGCCAGCTTTCTTGGCGGCTTCGAGCTTGGTGCCGTCCACGCCGGTGGCGGGGGCGAAGACGAGGAACTTCGATTCGGTCGCGGCTTTGTTGGCGGCGTACACGGCCGGGGCGGTCGCTTGGAGTGATTCGCCGGTGAAGCGGTCCTTGGCGTAGCCGAGTCCAGGGCTGCCGATCAGGCCGGCGGAGAGCATGCCGATACCGCCCATGATGGACATGGCGACGGCGCCGGAGCGCGGGAAGCGGTCGCCGACGACGGCGAGCATGGTGGGCCAGAAGAACGTCTTGCCGAGGGCGTAGATGCCGAGCGCGACGAGCGCCACGCCGAAGCTGTTCATGCCCGAGGCGAGCTGCAGGCCGACGAAGGCGATGGCGGCGGCGGCGACCAGCAGGCCGACCGGCGAGAGGCCGATTTTCTTCTCGATGAACTCGGCGCAGAAGCGGAGCGAGAACATGATGAGGGAGGTGTAGAAGAAGAGGAACTTGCCCTGGCCCGGGGTGAAGAGGTTGCCGGTGATGTTCTCGATCCAGGAGTCGGTGCCGAGCTCGACCGCGCCGACGAGGGCGTGGGTGACGAAGAGCACGAAGAGGAGGAGCGAGCCGAGGGAGAACTTGGTGAGGACGGCGACGCCGATCACGAGCAGGCCGCCGACCACGTAGCCGATGGTCTGAGACGTCGCGGGGGCGATGCCGAAGAGCGGGAGCATGTTGCCCAGGAAGAGCACGATGAGGGCGGTGGCGACGAGCGTCCCGAGGATGCCGACGTCCTTGAACATCTCGGAGAAGGAGGCTCCCTTTTCAGCGGCTTCCGACTTCGGGAAGGTCTGTCCGAGGAACATCACGGCGTAGGCGATGGTGGGCACGAGGTAGAAGGCGAGCTGACCCTTCCAGCTCAGACCAGCGCCGGGGATACCGAGGAAACCATCACCGAGCAGGCCGGAGGCGACGGCGCCAATCATCATGCCGAGGGGCCAGGAGGCGTGCAGGATGTTGAGGTAGTGGGTGCGGTTCTGCGGGAAGACGGTGGCGACGAGCGGGTTGGCCACGGCTTCGAGGGTGCCATTCGCGTAGGCGAAGATGAAGCAGCCCCAGAACAGGAAGTTATAGGCGTTGTCCGGGGTGGTGGCACCGAAGGTCACGAAGGCCGAGAGGATGTGGCCGAGGAGCGCGAGGGCGACGAGTTTGCCGTAGCCGATCTTGTCGACGAGCACCCCGCCGATGATGATGCCGAAGCAGAAGCCGGAGAAGCCAGCGCCGCCGATCGCCCCGATTTGGGCGCCGGTGAAGTGGTACTGCTCCGCCCAGGCGCCGAAGATACCGCCGCGGAGGGCGAAGCCGACGCCGGCAGCGAGGATAGCCATGAAGCCGGCCCAGAGTAGGCGCTTCGCATTAGGAACCGTAGTTTCTGTGCTCATAGTATGTTTAGGGAGGGGGTACGGGTGTGAATAAAACCAACAACTCCCCCTCTGTCGAGGAGGCAAATCGCCGGTTTCGGGCTTTTAACCTGCGGGGGCCGCCCCCCCCGGTCAACTACCGTGCCGGCCCGTGCAGCCGGCGGAACTCGGTCGGGCTGAGCTTCATGGCCCGGCGGAACTGGCGGGAGAAGTCGCTGGCGTCGTAGAACCCGGTCCGCGTGGCGACTTCCGAGGGCCGTAGGCTGGTCGAACGGAGTAGGTCGGAGGCGGCCGCCACCCGCATGCGCACGAGGTAGGCGCGCGGGCTGACCTGGTAGGCCTTGTGGAACTTACGCTCGAACTGGCGGACGGAAAGGCCGGTCAGCTTGGCTAATTTGGCGATGTGCAGGCTCTCCGTAAGGTTGTCCTTGATGAACTCGGCGGCGGCCTCGACTTGGAGGAAGGGCTCCAGGATGGCCTTGGTCCCTTCATAACTACGGACCGTGCCGCAGACGCCGCAGGGGCGGCCGTCGAGGTCGAAGATCGGCAGCTTGGTCGTCTCGTACCAGACATGGTCGCCGACCTCGTTGGGGAAGAGCTCGATGATCCGGGGGACGGGCTGGCCGGTCTCGACAATCTGGAGGTCCTTCTTGCGGAAGGCCGCGACCAGCTCGGGCGGGAAGATGTCCACGTCCGTCTTGCCGAGCAGGGCGGCCTCGTCCTTGCACCCGCAACGTTGGGCGAAGGCGAGGTTGGCCATGGTGAAACGACCCTCGAGGTCCTTGGCGAAGAACATGACGCCGGGCAGGTGGTCGAAGACCGTCCGCAGGCTGCGCACCTGGAGCCGGCGGAGCCAAGCTTCATGGGCCTCAGTCGTTTTCATACAACCATTATTCCGCCGCCATAACGTGAGGTCGACTAAATAAAACAAGGTCAGGATGCAGGTTTGGGCGCGCTGTCTCAATCGCCCATTTGTCGTAATCAACCGTTGAGGCCGGGTGGCGGGCTCGGCTTATGTGCCGGGTGGGGCGGGCTAATGCCCGAGCCGGGCCGCAAGTTCGGGTTGAGGTCGCGGGGAAAGTCGCCTCCTTGGGGGGACATCCTCCTGCCATGCGTTTCCTCCCGCTTCTCGCCCTGTCCACCCTCGCCGCCGCCGCCCAGTCCGCGCCCGACGCCGCCACCATGGAGCGCGGCAAAGCCGTCTACTCCCGCACTTGTATCGCCTGCCACCAGCCGACCGGCCTGGGCCTGCCGCCCGTGTTCCCGCCCCTCGCCGGCTCCGAGTGGATCGCCAAGGGCGCCTCGATCGCCGTTCGCAACATCACCAACGGGATGATGGGTCCGGTCACCGTCAAGGGCGTCACCTACAACAGCGTGATGCCGCCGGTCTCGGGCGTGACCGACAAGGACATCGCCGACGTCGTCACCTACGTGAACAATAGCTGGGGCAATACCGGCCCGACCGTGACCGAGGCCGAAGTCACCGCCATCAAGAAGAAGTACGCCGACCGTAAGACCATGTGGACCGCGGCCGAGTACGAGAAGGAAGCCAAGGAGTCCAAGGAGTCCAAGTAAGCCCGTCGCCCTCGGGCGGGTCGGCTTGACCAGCGGGGACCTCTGCCGCACTTTGGTGTCTCATCAAAGTGCGCGCTGGCGTGCCTCCCCCATGTCGACCCCCCAACCCCATCCCGGCGCCCCCGCTCGCACCCGCGAGCAGGTGGCTGACCTGCATTTCATGGACGCGCGGTATAAGCTGCTCGACCTCGCGGCCTTCCTCGACCGCCTCGACCGCGCCGCCGGCGGCGAGGACCACCGCGTCCGCGGCCTCCGCGCCGCCCTTCCGCTACTCCTGGAAAAGGAGGAAGGTCGTGTCGCCCGCATCCTGACGCTCTGGAGCGACCCTTCCGCCGTCCCGATTGAAAAGGCCGACACCAAGGCTGCCTCGGGCGTCTGGCCCGGCCTCAAGTAAGCCCCGACCATGCGTTACATCGAACCGCACGGCCACATGGTGAGCCGCACCACCGACGACTATCAAGCCATGGCCCTCGCGGGCTGTGCCGCGATCTGCGAGCCCGCCTTCTGGGCCGGCTTCGACCGTAAGTCCGCCGACGGCTTCTACGACTATTTCTGCCAGCTCACGCAGATCGAGCCCAAGCGCGCCGCCAAGTACGGTCTCCCGCATTACTCCTGGCTGTGCATCAACCCCAAGGAGTCCGAGGACATGGCACTGGCCGCCGACGTCCTGGCGCTGATCCCGGAATTCCTCAAGGCCCCGACGGTCCTGGGTATCGGCGAGATCGGCCTCAACAAGAACACCCGCAATGAGATGAAGGTACTGGAGCAGCACATCGGGCTCGCGGTGCAGTACGACCAGATGATCCTCGTGCACACGCCCCACCTCGAGGACAAGCGCAAGGGCACGCGCCTCATCATGGACGCCCTCAAAGCCAACGGCGTCGTGAAGCCCGAGCGCGTGATCATCGACCACGTCGAGGAGCACACCATCCACGAAGTCCTCGACCAAGGTTTCTGGGCCGGCATCACGCTCTACCCCGAATCGAAGGCCACGCCAGTGCGCGCCATCGACATGATTGAATCCGTCTCTGCCCAGCGCGTCTGGCTCAACAGCGCGTGCGATTGGGGCCACAGCGATCCGCTGTCCGTGCCCAAGGCCGCACAGGAGATGCGCCGCCGCGGCCACTCCGCCGCCGCGATCGACCGCCTTGTCTACGGCAACCCGGTGAAGTTCCTTGCGCAGTCGCCTCGTTTCCAGGACCCGGCCGCCCAAGCCTGACCCGCGTGAAGCTCACCTCCGGCCTCAGCCTCGCCTACTGCACCAACGTCCACCGCGGCGAAGGGTGGGTCGAGACGTTCGCGGGGCTCCGCGACCACGCGCTCCGCGTGCGCGACCGCGTCTCGCCCGGCCAGACCTACGTCCTGGGCTTGCGCCTCGGCGACCGCGCCGCGGCCGAGCTGGCCGAGCCCGCCACGCTGACCGCCTTTCGGCATTGGCTGGACAAGGAGAACGGCGTCGTCGCGGGCATCAATGGTTTCCCGTTCGGACCCTTCCACGGCCAGGCGGTGAAGGACAACGTCTTCGCGCCCGACTGGTGCGAACCCGCGCGCCTCGAGTACACCAACCGCCTCTTCGACCTCCTCGCCGCGTTCGGTCCCCCCGACAAGATCGGCACCGTCAGCACGTTGCCCGGCTCATTCAAGGGCTTCGGCCGGAACGCCGATGAGCTCAAAGTCATGCGCCGCAACCTGCTCGCGTGCGGCGAACACCTCGACCGCCTCCGCGACCGTACCGGCGTCACCCTGCGGCTCGCGCTCGAGCCGGAGCCGCTCGGCCACGCCGAGAACACGCCCGAGGCGCTCCGGCTCTTCGAACAGCTTCGCGCGGAGGAACCCTCGCGCGGACTCGTCGACCGCACGCTCGGCATCGCCTACGACACCTGCCACTTCGCGCTCCAGTACGAGCAGGCCCATGAGGCCATCGCGCGCCTCGACGCCGGCGGCGCCCCGGTGCTCAAGTTCCACCTGAGCTCGGCCCTGCGGCTCAAGCCCACCGAGGTCGCCCTCGCGCGTCTCGCGACGATGCACGAGCCGGTCTACCTGCACCAGACGATGGGCCGCGCCAAGGATGGCGCGATCGTCCGCTTCAAGGATATCCCGCTGGCGATGGCCGCCATCGACCAGCTCCGCACGCTCGAGGAACTCCGGGTGCACTTCCATGTGCCCGTCAACGCGGACCATCTCTCGGACGAACTCTCGACCACGAACGACCACCTGCGCGACGCCATCGCCGTCATCGGGAAGAACCCCGGCCGCTGCCGGGAGCTGGAGATAGAGACTTACACTTGGGAAGTCCTCCCGCCCGAGGTCCGCACCGCCGACGTCGCCGACATGATCGCGGCCGAGTACCGCTGGGTCCTCGCTGAACTGGCCAAGGCCGGCGTGGAGCCACTCTGAGCACCTTATGAACCTCCGCGCCTGGCTGGTCCTTTCCCGCGCTTCCAACCTGCCCACGGTATGGTCGTCGATCCTGGTCGGCTGGCTCGCCGCCACCTACCTGGACGGGATGTCCGACTCGCTGTACTTTGGCTTGGCCCGGATGGATTTCAGCCGACCTGCCTCCGCCCCGATCCTCTTCTGGCCGCTCGCCGCGCTCCTGCTCGCTATTTCGGCGATCTACGTCGGCGGCATGATCTTGAACGACTTCTTCGACGCGGCGTGGGATGCGCAGCACCGCCCGGCCCGACCCATCCCCTCCGGCGCAGTCTCGCGGAAAGCCGCCGGGATCGTAGGGTACGGGCTCCTCTTCGCGGGTGCGGCCGGTGCGATCCTCGTACGGTCGCTGCGCATGGCGGCGGTGCCCGAGGTCGCGGCCGGTAAGCAGGGCTCCGATGTCGGCCTCTTCGCCGTACTCGTCCTCGCGCTCGTCGCCGGCGTGCTGGTCTACGACCGTTGGCACAAAGGCGTCGCCTGGGCTCCGGTGGCGATGGGTTTCTGCCGGGCGATGTTGCCCATCTTGGGCGCGGCCCTGGGGGGCGAGTCCATCCTCGGCACCCTGACCAGTCCCTGGCAGCTCTACCTCCTCGCCGCCGCCACCTTGTGGGCCCACACATCCGGGCTCACCTGGGTCGCACGCCATGAGGCCACCGACGGCAATCCGCCGCAATGGACCGCTTGGGCGCTTTACGTGGTCCCGCTCCCGCTGGCGCTGTACGCCGCCTTCCGGGGCCTCGGCAACGGATTCATGGCTTGGTATGCCTTGGCTTTGTTCGTCGCTTGGATCTGGAATTCCAATCGCCGCCATCCCTTGCCCGCGGGCGTGTCCGGTCGGGTGTCCGACCGTCTCGCCGCCTCTCCGTTCCTCGACTACCTCATCGTGGGGCGTCCGCTGCTTTGGATCACAGTGCTGCTCGGCGCTCCGGCGGCGGTCGTCTTCCACCCGACCCACGTGGCGAACCTCGTGCCGTTCGGCGCGCTCGCGTTGCTCGGGCCGCTCGCCTGCTTCGGCCTGACCCTGCTGTTCCGCCGCTGGATTCCGCAGACCTAGCCTTTTGGGCGGGATTTGGTCGGGCCGGGGAGGGAACAGGGCTTGCCCGAGGGGGTCGTAGGGTTTCTGATAAACCCTCCCCCGGGCCATGGACGACTCCCTCGACCTCGAATTCACGGTAACCTACCGGCATCGCATCTTCTTCACGGAGCAGGCGTTTGCGGCGGGCAACCGGGTCTTGGCCGACCTCTTCGCCGGGGCCAAGGTGATCCCGATCGTGGATTCGGGCCTGGCGAACTCCCGCCCGGGCTTCGTCGCGGAGATCACCGCCTACGGCCAGGCCGCCGGCGTGAATTTCACCCGCGCCCCCCTGGTGCTGACCGGCGGCGAGCCGGCCAAGAAGGACTCCGCGGTGGTCAAGGCGGCCCTCGCGGCCATCGAGGCCGACAAGATCTGCCGGCATTCCTACGTGCTCGCCATCGGCGGCGGCGCCTTCCTTGACGCGGTCGGTTTCGCAGCGGCCACCGCCCACCGCGGCGTGCGCCTGGTCCGCATGCCCACCACGACCCTCGGTCAGGGCGACGCCGGAGTCGGCGTGAAGAACGGCATCAACACTTTTGGGAAGAAGAACTTCACTGGCGCCTTTGCGGTGCCGGCGGCCGTCGTCAACGACCTCGCGCTGCTCGCCTCGCTCGACGCCCGCGGCCTCCGCGACGGCCTGGTTGAAGCCGTGAAGGTCTCGCTGCTCAAGGATCCGGTCTTCTTCGGCAACCTCGAGAAGGAAGCCGGGCTGCTCGCCGCGGGGAACATCCCGGCCATCGGTCGCGCCGTCCGCCGCTCGGCTGAGCTCCACGCCCGCCACATCGCTGGCAACGGCGACCCCTTCGAGCTCGGTAGCGCCCGTCCCCTCGACCTCGGCCACTGGGCCGCGCACAAGCTCGAATCGATGACGAACCACCGGCTCACCCACGGCGAGGCCGTCGCGGTGGGCTTGGCGCTCGACCTCCTTTGCGCCCGGGACCTCGGGTTCCTTGGCGCCGCCGAGACCGCCCGCGCGCTCGACCTGCTCGTCGCCCTGGGTTTCAAGATCTACGCGCCCGAGATGCACCAGGATGGCGGCGCCACCATGCTCGCTGGCCTCGAAGAATTCCGCGAGCACCTCGGCGGCCAGCTCACGCTCGTCCTCCCGACCGGTATCGGCCAGTCGACCCAGGTCCACGAGATGCCCACCGCCGTCGTGCGTCGCGCGACCGATGAGCTGCGTACGCGCGACCAGCAGCCATGCGTCGCGCGGTCCTGAACGTCGTCGGTCTCTCCGCCCGGGACCTGCGCTCCGGCGTCATGCCGCGTCTCGCCGCGCGCGCCGCGCAGGGCTCCATGGCCCGGGTGAAGCCCGCGTTCCCCGCCGTCACCTGCACCGCGCAGTCCGATTACCTCACAGGGAAGCACCCGTCGGCGCACGGGATCGTCGGCAATGGCTGGTACGACCGCGCGCTGAGCGAGGTCCAGTTCTGGAAACAGTCCAACCGCCTCGTCGGTGCGCCCAAGGTCTGGGACGAACTCCACGCGAAGAACCCGAAGCTCAAGGTCGCAAACCTCTTCTGGTGGTACAACCTCGGCACGAACGCCGACCTCTCCGTCACGCCGCGCCCCATCTACAAGTCCAATGGCGGGAAGATCTTCGACATCGCGTCGTTCCCGCACTCGCTGGCGACGCGCCTCAAGGCCGACCTCGGGGCCTTCCCGTTCCATTCGTTTTGGGGCCCGCGCGCCGGCCTGCCGTCCACGCGGTGGATCGCCGACAGCGCTCGCTGGGTCGAGGCGCAGGAGCAGCCCGACCTCAACCTGGTCTACCTGCCGCACCTCGACTACGACCTGCAGCGCTTCGGGCCGAACGACCCGCGCAGCGACGCCGCCCGCCGCGAGGTCGACGCGCTCGTCGGGGATCTGGCCGATTTCCTGGAAGGCCGCGGCGTGGACGTAGTCATCGTCTCCGAATACGCCATCACCGCGGTCGACCGCGCGGTGCCCTTGAATAAGGTGCTCCGCGCCCATGACTGGATTGTGCTCAAGCAGGAGGATGGCTCCGAGATCCTCGACGTCTTTAATTCGCAGGCCTTCGCCGTCGTCGACCACCAGGTCGCCCACGTCGTCGTCCTCGACCCCGCGATCCGCGAGGAAGTCCGTAAGGTCCTCCTCGCCACGCCCGGCGTCGCCCAGGTGCTCGATGCCGAAGCCCAGACCGCGGTCGGTATCGCCCACCCGCGCAGCGGCGACTTTGTCGTGGTCTCCGACCACCACAGCTGGTTCTCTTACTATTGGTGGGAGCCGGGCCAAGGAGATCCGGACTACGCCCGGACCATCGATATCCACCGCAAGCCCGGCTACGACCCCGTCGAGCTGTTCATCGACCCGAAGACCCGCTTCCCGATGCTGACGATCGCCTGGTTCCTGTTGAAGAAGACCCTCGGTTTCAAGGCGCTCATGGAAGTCATCTCGCAGGACGCCTCGCTCGTGAAGGGTTCGCATGGACGCTTGCCGGAAGATCCGCTCGATTGGCCCGTCTGTATCGCCGCGCGTGACGCCAGCCTGCCGGCGCAGATCGCCTCGACCGACGTCTACGCTCAGATTGTGCGCGGGTTCTGAGCCGGTGGATAGATTTAAGAAGTCTGCCAGAGCGATGAAATGGGTGCGGCCCAAAGCCGGGGGCCGAAAGGCAGCGTATCTTTACCGTCGTAAAGCACCACGCCCGAACGGAAGCGTTTGCCGGTAGCCTCGGCCAGTAGGCGTAGGCCAGAAAAATCTTTGGAGGTGACGGTCGAAGCAGCTTTGACTTCGATACCCACCACGCCCAGGGAGTCATCTTCGATGACGATATCCACCTCGTGTTGCTCTTTGTCGCGAAAATGGGAGAATTCAAAACGACTCTCGGCGAGGCTCGCTTGCTTGAGTAGTTCAGAGAACACGAACGTCTCGAGAACGGCACCGAATTCGGTGCGGTTCTCGGCGAGCGTGACTGGCGTGACGCCCCGCAGGGCGGCCAGTAGGCCTGAATCTAAGAAGTGTAATTTGGGCGTGCGGGTTAGCCGTGCTAAACCCCCTCCGCCCCAAGCAGGCAGGGGCCGGAGGAGATACAGCTGTTCAAAGATGCTCGTATAGCGCTGGGCAGTGACATTGGTTAGCCCCAAGGAAGCACTCGCCTTGGAATGGTTGATGAGTTGGCCGGAATGGTGGGCCAGGGCTCGCAGGAGCCGAGGCAACTCGCGCAGTTTATCCACTTGGGCGATATCACGGACGTCACGTTCGACGGTGGCCTTAGCGTATTCGAGATGCCAAGCCTGTCGACGTTGCCAAGTGGTTTTCGCACAGGCTTCGGGGTAGCCACCAGTCAGCACGAGCTCCTGCAGGTCGTTGCGTCCCAGCGAATCCACGGCTTTAGGGGGCGCGCCCTTGAATGCATGTGTAAGGAAGCGTCCCGGCTCACGTGTCAGTTCGGCCGCTGAGAACGGTAACAGGTCAAGGACTGACATACGACCAGCCAAGGAATCGGCTACCTTGGGTAGCATCATCAGGTTGGCTGAACCCGTCAGGAGGAACCTCCCTGGGCGCGGGTCTTCGTCCACCGACTGTTTGATGGCTAGGAGCAGGCCGGGCGCACGCTGCACCTCATCGATGACCATGAAATCGGCATCTTGGATAAATCCCACCGGATCCGTTTGAGCGGCCGCGAGCACCGTCGGGTCGTCGAGCGTGCGGAACTGCCTGTTCCTACCAGCCATCTTTTTAGCCAAGGTGGTCTTACCCGCCTGACGTGGGCCCGCGAGGAGGACGACCCGCGTATCCTGTAAAGAGAGACGGATACGCGCCTCTTGGTGTCGGCTCAGCATCATGACCGACTGATTCAAAGAATAAAGCTGACTGATTTAAAGACAAAAGCTGACTGATTTAAAGACCTTATTGACAGGATGGCTCGAGCGGTCCTGCTTGCGGGGTCGACTCGGAACCTTCTCCCCGCAGTGTGGTCGGTAACCCAGACCCCGATGGATGCCCGCCCCTTTGCTCTACTCTTTGCCCTATCTCTGGGGGCGGCGCCGTTTCCCGAGCCGCGTAATAATCAGCCAGAGACCATCCCATTGCTGAAGTCAGCGGATGCCCTGACCAAGCTACACCTACCCGAGGGCTTTCGCGTCACGCTCTTCGCCGCTGAGCCCGACGTCCGTCAGCCCATCGCCCTTTGTTGGGACGAACATGGCCGCTTATGGATTGCGGAGAACTACACGTATGCCGACGGCAAGGAACGCTTCGACCTGAAGCTCCGCGATCGGATTATCATCCTCGAGGATACCGACCACGACGGGAAGTTCGATAAACGTACGGTCGTGACGGAAGACGTGCAGATGCTGACCAGCATCGAGCGCGGCTTAGGTGGCGTCTGGGCGATGTGCCCGCCGAACCTGCTCTTCATTCCGATGGATGGCGATAAGCCTGCGGGTCCGCCCCAAGTCATCCTCGATGGCTTCAGCACGACGGCCGCCAGCCGCCACACCTTTGCCAACGGACTCAAGTGGGGTCCCGATGGGTGGCTCTACGGTCGCGTCGGTATTTCCAGCACCTCGTGGATTGATATCCCTGGCGTGGAGAAGGAGAAGCGTCAGCCCACCGCGGGTGGCCTGTGGCGTTATCACCCGATCAAGAAAATCTTCGAGCCCTACTGCCACGGCACGACGAACCCCTGGGGCTCCGATTGGACCAAGCATCACGAGCTATTGTTCATCAACACAGTGATCGGGCATGGCTGGCAGGGTATCCACGGTGCGCATTTTAAGCGGATGCATGGCGAAGACCCGTATCCATTTGTGTACGAACTCATCGACCAGCAGGCCGACCACTACCACTGGAATACGGGCAAGAAGTGGAACGATGCCGACGGTGGCCGCGGTGGCGCGGATGACTTTGGTGGCGGCCACGCGCACGTCGGGATGATGATTTATCAGGGTGATAACTGGCCGATCGCGTACCGCGATAAGTTGATGACCCTTAATATGCATGGCCGGCGCGTGAACGTCGAAGCCATCGAGCGGGTGGGCAGCGCCTTGGTGATGAAGCACCAGCCCGATATTTTGAAGTCGGACGATCC
>Ga0209296_1001147_pt1 | contig 21037 bp, 19 predicted proteins | sample S_130206_EF_Meta_FD_187319 | JGI IMG/M metagenome (GOLD analysis project Ga0209296, IMG submission 187319) | Freshwater microbial communities from Lake Simoncouche, Canada to study carbon cycling - S_130206_EF_MetaG (SPAdes) (version 2) | ecosystem: Environmental > Aquatic > Freshwater > Lake ...
AAAAAATAAAATATTATAAATAATTTTTTTAAAATATGATTAAAAAAAATATTTTAATAAAATTGTTTTTTGAACTATTTTTTTATATAAATAATTACACTATTTAACTTAACTTAACTAAAAAGGTTAAAACAATAAGAATGCCAACTATAAATTTCCCTACAGCCGGTTTAACACCAAACGTATCAACATATTCATTAGGCAATCGTACTTGGAAATGGAATGGTTATGCTTGGGAGTTAGTACCTCTTACAGCTGGTTTTACAGGTTCACAAGGTAATATAGGTTACACAGGATCAAAAGGTGACATAGGTTTTACAGGTTCTCAAGGAAATTTAGGTTATACAGGTTCTAAAGGAGATTTAGGTTACACAGGATCAAAAGGCGATCAAGGTAACATAGGAAATACAGGTTACGTAGGTTCACAAGGAGATTTAGGTTACACAGGCTCTAAAGGCGACATAGGTTACACAGGTTCAAAAGGTTTTACAGGATCACAAGGAGATTTAGGTTACACAGGATCAAAAGGTGATACTGGTTATGTTGGTTCTCAAGGAGATATTGGTTACACAGGATCAAAAGGAGATTTAGGTTACACAGGATCAAAAGGAGATTTAGGTTACACAGGATCAAAAGGTTTTACCGGTTCACAAGGAGATTTAGGTTACACAGGTTCTAAAGGAGATATTGGTTACACAGGTTCATTAGGTTTTACAGGATCAAAAGGTGATATAGGTTTTACAGGATCAAAAGGTGATATAGGATATACAGGTTCTCAAGGAGATATCGGTTACACAGGTTCAAAAGGTAATATAGGTTTTACAGGATCACAAGGAGATTTAGGTTACACAGGTTCTAAAGGTGATTTAGGTTATACAGGATCAAAAGGTGACCAAGGAGATATCGGTTTCACAGGTTCAAAAGGTGATATTGGTTACACAGGTTCAAAAGGTGTTGATGGTTACACAGGTTCAAAAGGTGATATAGGTTTTACAGGCTCAAAAGGTGATATAGGTTTTACAGGTTCAAAAGGTGATATAGGTTTTACAGGATCAAAAGGTGATATCGGTTTCACAGGCTCTAAGGGCGACATAGGTTACACAGGTTCAAAAGGCGATATAGGTTTTACAGGTTCTATAGGTAATACAGGTTTAGGATTTAACATTGCTAAGATTTACGCTTCAGTAGCTGCTTTAACAGCAGATACATCACCATCAGGAATTGTTGCTGGTGAATTTGCTATTATTAGTACAAATGATATTGACGATGAGGACAATTCAAAATTATATTTATGGACAGGATCAGCTTATAGTTTTGTTTCTGATTTATCAGGAACAATAGGATTTACAGGATCAGCCGGCACAAATGGTTTTACAGGATCAAAAGGTGATATTGGTTTTACAGGCTCAAAAGGCGATATAGGATATTCAGGTTCATTAGGCTACACAGGTTCAAAAGGTGACACTGGTTACGTAGGTTCTCGAGGCGATCAAGGTTATACAGGTTCAAAAGGTGATATCGGTTACACAGGATCAAAAGGTGATACTGGTTTCGTTGGTTCACAAGGTGATATCGGTTACACAGGTTCAAAAGGTTTTACAGGTTCACAAGGAGATATTGGTTATACAGGTTCTAAAGGTGACATAGGTTACACAGGTTCAAAAGGTGTTGATGGCTATACAGGATCACAAGGCGATATCGGTTTCACAGGTTCTAAAGGTGACATAGGTTACACAGGTTCAAAAGGTGTTGATGGCTATACAGGATCACAAGGCGATATCGGTTTCACAGGTTCTAAAGGTGACACTGGTTACGTAGGTTCTCGAGGCGATCAAGGTTATACAGGTTCAACAGGATATACAGGTTCAAAAGGTGATATCGGTTACACAGGTTCAAAAGGTGATATCGGTTACACAGGTTCAAAAGGCGATATTGGTTTCACAGGTTCAAAAGGTGATATCGGTTACACAGGTTCAAAAGGTGATATCGGTTACACAGGTTCAAAAGGTTTTACAGGATCACAAGGAGATTTAGGTTACACAGGCTCAAAAGGTGACACTGGTTACGTAGGTTCTCGAGGCGATCAAGGTTATACAGGTTCAACAGGATATACAGGTTCAAAAGGTGATATCGGTTACACAGGTTCAAAAGGAGATTTAGGTTACACAGGATCAGAAGGAAATTTAACAGTTACAACTTCTGCTACTCCTCCTTCAGGTCAACAATACGGAGATATTTGGATTGATGAAGATTCTGGTATTCAATACTTCTGGTACAATGATGGAAATTCAGATCAGTGGGTAGAATTTGCTAACCAAGGTATCGTAGGATTTACAGGATCAAAAGGCGATACAGGTTTCACAGGATCTGCTGGTACAAATGGTTACACAGGATCAAAAGGTAATACAGGTTTAGGATTTAACATTGCTAAGATTTACGCTTCAGTAGCTGCTTTAACAGCAGATACATCACCATCAGGAATTGTTGCTGGTGAATTTGCTATTGTTGAAACAGGAAATGTTAATGATGGTGAAAATTCAAGATTGTATTTATGGACAGGATCAGCTTATAGTTTTGTTTCTGATTTATCAGGTACTTTAGGTTTCACAGGATCTGCTGGTACAAATGGTTACACAGGATCACAAGGTAATATTGGTTACACAGGTTCTAAAGGAGATACTGGTTTCACAGGATCAGCTTCAACAGTAGTTGGTTATACAGGATCACAAGGTAACATTGGTTACACAGGATCTGGTGCTACAACAGGTACTATTACATTTAGTACAAACACAATTTCTTCTTCTTCTGGTGGTAATACAAATATTACAATCGATCCTCCAGGAACTGGTACTGTAGACGTTAATACAAGTAGAATTGTAAACGTAATAGATCCTACAAACGCACAAGATGCTGCTACAAAAAATTATGTAGATAGCCAGGTTTCATCAACTTCTATTGATAATGTGGTTGAAGATACAACACCTCAACTTGGTGGTAACTTAGATGTTAATGGCAATTCTATTGTATCAGTATCAAATGGTAATATTAACATTACACCTAATGGATTAGGAAGAGTTGTGTTGGGAGCGGCAGCTATTCAACAAACTGTAGAAAAAGTAACTAATTCAGCAACTGCTGCTACAGGCACTAAAAATTATGATGTTATTACTCAATCAATTTTAAATTATACTACAAATGCTACAGCAAACTGGACATTAAATATAAGAGGTGATGGTTCTAATACTTTAAACTCTATTATGGATGATGATAAATCATTAACAGTAGTTCATTTAGTTCCTCAAGGAGCAACAGCTTATTATAATAGCGCAGTTACTATTGATGGAAATTCAGTAACTCCAAAATGGCAAGGTGGAACTGCTCCGACAGCTGGAAATGTATCTAGTATAGATATTTACACTTATACAATAATTAAAACAGCATCAGCAACATTCACAGTATTAGCGGCACTAACACAATTTAAGTAGGAGAAGAAAGAATGCCTTTAATTTCTACAAGAGGATCCGCTACAGCAAGAGGGTTTGGTTTTGGAAAAAGAGCAGCAGGTCCTTTTTTAAATACTATTACTACTAATCAAACAAATTTAAATTTAGCAACATATGCTACATCCAATGGATGGGATGGAGCTGCACCAGCTATAATTACAATAGATACTGGTGTTTACGTTATTTCTAGTTCAACTGGAACTCCCGCACTTACAACAGGTGCTTTTCCTGGTGGACTAACAATTATAAATAAAGGATATATTGCAGGAAAAGGTGGATCTGCAGTTGTAGGATCTGGACCTACAGGTGGGGCTGCTGGTCCTAGTGGTGGAAATTCAATTTCTCTTGGAGGAAATACAACAATTGATAACACAGATGCTTCTGCTTATATAGGTGGAGGAGGAGGTGCTGGTGGTAGTTCAGGAGCAGGTGGTGGAGGAGGCGCTGGTGGTGGAGATGGTGCTCCTGGTACATCGGGACCAGGATCAGGAGGATCAGGAGGTGCAGGAGGTGGAGTTGGAGCAAGTGGAAGTAATGGAACTGTTCCTTCAGGTGCAGATGTAGATTTAACAGGAAAAGGTGGTGGATCTGGAGGTGGGGGTGGTGGTAATAAGTATGGTACTAAACCAACTTCTGCTCAAAGAAGAGCGGGTGGAGGAGGAGGAGGAATAATTTTTCCAGGGTCAGGCGGAGCAGGTGGTGCAAGTAGTTTTTACGGTAGAGCTGGTGGAGCAGGTGGATCATCTAATGCTTCTGGAGGAAATTCTAATACATCGAGTCCATATGGTAATACTTCTTCTTTAGGAGGAGCAGGTGGAGGTGGATGGGGTGCAGCTGGAGGACAAGCAATTCCTTTTAATGAACCAAATAACCAGCAAGGATCTACTTATAATGGAGGTTCTGGAGGTAAAGCTGTTGAATTAAATGGATATAATGTTACTTGGACAAGTGGTGACACAGCAAGAGTTTATGGGAGTGTTTCATGATTTTAACAAAAGAATTTTTACAAAATAAGGATGCTTGTACTGCTGGTTATCGTATATGTCTTGAAAATAATTTAATAGACAATGATTATGATGCGGCAATATCTTGGTTTTTAAATCAAACAGATGAAACTCTTATTTCATATGGAAATTGGCTTCAAGCATTTAAAACAACGGAAGAATTTGTGAGAACAAATGGAAAGGAGTTAACTATGGGTGCATATCAATTATTCAATCCAACAACTGGGACACATACTCGTTATGAAACAGAAGTTGAAGCTAGACAAGCATTGGTTGAATTATCAAAACAGATTATTAAGCAATATACACCAACTGTAGTTCAAGAATTATCAAATGAAAATGGAGATAAAACTTGGATTGCAACAAAAATGGTGGACACTCTTAATATTTCTTAGTTTAAAAACAATTCAGTTAGTTGACAATAGTCAAATAATATTGTATAATAATTTAAGAAATATTAAAGATATAGAATAACATGTATTATAAAATAGCTCCTAGAAATCATTTTGGAAAAGAACCTTTTGCATTTTGGGAAAATTTTTTAAATGATGATGATATTAAAAAAATACTTTTACATAAAAATTGGAAAAATTTAGAAAAAGCTTCTGTATCAGTAAATAACATAGGTTCTAAAATTAATAAAAAAATAAGAGATACAAAAATATCTTGGATGGATGTTTCTCAAGATACATTAGATATATGGCAAAAAATAAATACTACTTTTTCAGAAGTTAATAGAAGATTTTTTAATTTTGATTTAGATGGTTTTTATGAACCAGCTCAACTTGGATTATATACTAGCAAAGATAAAAGTCATTATGATTGGCACATAGATTATTTTAATAATGGATTAGGGGTTCCAAGAAAACTATCTATGGTTTTATCCTTAAGTGATTCTAAAGATTTTACTGGAGGCGATTTATTACTAAAACCACATACAGATGAGTCTATTAAAGTAGAATTGAAAAAAGGAAGAGCATGGTTTTTTCCTTCTTACGTATTACATACAGTCACTCCAGTCACTAAAGGTATTAGAAAATCATTAGTAGTTTGGGCAGGGGGTCCTGATTTTAGATAATCAAAATTGGATTTTAGTGGATACTCAGGAATTTATTAAATATATGAAACATAACAGTTTAAAAGAAATAAAATTATAAGAATTAATTAAAAACATAGATTGGAATATAATACTTCCAAAAAAGTAATACATTTACTAAAAACATTATCATCAATTAACTATAAGTTTATATAAATATAGTAAAACTAACCAATATAAACTATGGCCATAAATTTTCCAAGTCCAGCTAATACAAACGATACCTATACATTAGGTGGGAAAACATGGAAATATAATGGAGCTGCTTGGGAGTTATTACCTCTTACAGCTGGTTTTACAGGTTCACAAGGTAATATAGGTTACACAGGATCAAAAGGTGACATAGGTTTTACAGGATCGGCCTCTACAGTTATAGGTTACACAGGATCACAAGGTAACATTGGTTATACAGGTTCATCAGCAACAAATATTACAGTATCGGATTTTTCAGCAGGAGTAATAGATACTGATTTAACTTCTGTAGCAGGTACACATACAACTATACCTACAGCAAAAGCAACTAAAGATTACGTAGATAATCAATTATCAGCTGTTGGTGATGGATATACAGGTTCACAAGGTAACATTGGTTATACAGGTTCACAAGGATTTACCGGCTCAGTAGGATTTACCGGTTCAAAAGGTGATATAGGTTTCGTTGGTTCACAAGGTAATATAGGTTACACAGGTTCAAAAGGCGATACTGGTTTCGTTGGTTCAAAAGGCGATATCGGTTTCACAGGTTCACAAGGTGTTATCGGTTATACAGGATCAAAAGGCGATATTGGATACACAGGTTCTCAAGGAGATATCGGGTACACAGGTTCAAAAGGTGATATTGGTTTCACAGGTTCAAAAGGCGATATTGGATACACAGGTTCTCAAGGAGATATCGGGTACACAGGTTCAAAAGGTGATATTGGTTTCACAGGTTCAAAAGGCGATATTGGTTTCACAGGTTCAAAAGGTGTTGACGGTTTTACAGGCTCACAAGGCAATATTGGTTACACAGGTTCAAAAGGTGATATAGGTTACACAGGTTCAAAAGGTGATATAGGTTTTACAGGCTCACAAGGCAATATTGGTTACACAGGTTCAAAAGGTGATATAGGTTACACAGGTTCAAAAGGTGATATAGGTTTTACAGGTTCAGCTTCAACTGTTATAGGTTATACAGGTTCAGCTTCAACTGTTATAGGTTATACAGGTTCAGCAGGTGCTGGTTATACAGGTTCAACTGGTGGTGGTGTATCATGGCAAACAATTAAAACTGGAAACTTTACCGCAACTGCAGGTGAAGGATATGGAGTAGATACAACTTCTAATACTATCACAGCAACTTTACCAGCTTCACCAACTTTAGGTAATGAAGTTGTTTTTGTAGATTACGCTGGAACATTTGACACGAATAATTTAACTGTTGCAAGAAATGGTAAACCAATTCAAGGTCTTGCAGAAGATTTAACTGTATCTGTTAAACGTGCAGGATTTACATTAGTATTTTTTGATAATACTCAAGGTTGGTTATTGAGAAATAAATAACATTATGAGCACATTAAAAGGTATACGAGGAACAGCAGTTTGTAATACCGCATGTTTAAATGAAACAAATTGGTATAATGCTGTTTGGATATCAGGTGGTGCTTTAGGTACAGCTAGACAAAATTTAGGTGGCGCTGGTACACAATCAACTGCTTTAGCTTTTGGTGGTCAAGCAAACCCAGGTTCTTCCGCTGCAACAACTGCTACAGAATCATATAACGGTTCTACTTGGACAGCTGGTGGCGCTATGACTACAGCAAGATATCAAATGGGTGGTGCCGGTTCAAATACAGCTGCTTTAGCATTTGGTGGATTTATACCAGCAGCCACTCCTACTATTTGTACTGAGTTATATAATGGTACCTCTTGGACTGCTGCTCCTGGTATGAGTATTTTATTTAATTGTAGAGGAGGTATAAGTGGAGTAGGTACTTCAACAGCAGCTTTAGCTTTTGGTGGAGCACCAATTTTTAGCCCTCCATTTACAGGATTAACTTGTACAGAATCTTATTCTGTTTCAGCTGTTCCTGTAACAAGATGTGTATGGACAGTTGGTGGACTTTTAAATACAGGTAGAACTGGTTTAGCTGGTGCTGGTACAAATACTGATACATTGGCTTTTGGTGGATCTACTATATCACCTGTATCGCCCTTAACTTGTACAGAATCATATAATGGTACAGCTTGGACAATAAAAACTCCAGGTTTAACCACAGCTAGACAAAATTTAGCAGGGGCTGGTACTTCAACATCAGCTTTAGCTTTTGGTGGAGGTCCTGTAGTATCATCATGTACTGAATCTTATAATGGTACAACATGGACAACAAAAACTCCAGGTTTAACTACAGCAAGATGTGGTTTAGCTGGTGCTGGAGTTTCAAACACAGCAGCCTTGGCCTTTGGTGGTACTACAACTGTAGTTGTGGCCTGTACCGAGTCTTATAACGGTACTTCTTGGACTGCAGGTGGTATTATGAATACAGCCAGAACCGGTTTAGCTGGCGCCGGTACAAATACATCTGCCTTAGCTTTTGGTGGAAGTCCAACACCTACAGTAGGAACTTGTACAGAATCTTATAATGGTTCTACTTGGACTGCTGGTGGTGCTTTAAGTACCGCTAGATGTTCTTCAGGTGGTGCTGGTGCTTCTAATACAGCAGCATTGGCGTTTGGTGGTGCAACTCCAGGTGGTGGATCACCCCCATCACTCTTAAATAATACTGAATCTTATAATGGTACTACTTGGACAAATTGTTTTTATATGAATGTAGCTAGAACTGGTTTAGCTGGTGCTGGTACACAATCAGCTGCTTTAGCTTTTGGTGGTTCTATAGGTCCACCAACAGGTGGAACTCGTACTGAGTCTTATAATTCTACTGTATTTACTGCTCCTGTAGGATCATGGACTTCTGTTGGAGCTTTAAATACTGGTAGATGTTCTTTAGCTGGTGCTGGTACACAAACATCAGCATTAGCCTTTGGTGGAACTAGTCCTGCTTCGGTACCATCTGTAGTAAATACTTGTACTGAATCTTACAATGGTACATCTTGGACTACTGTTGCTGGATTAAACAGTGGTAGACCAAATGGGGCTGGTGCTGGAGCATCTAATACATCAGCAGTGGTATTTAGTGGAACTTGTACGGAATTATATAATGGAACTACATGGTCAACAATTTCTAGTTCTTTTATGAATACACCAAGAAATTGTTTAGCTGGTGTAGGTACGCAAACAGCAGCATTAGCATTTGGTGGTGAACAATCAGGTTCAACAATAGTAGCGTGTACAGAATCTTTTACAGGGGCAACATATATAGACACTTCACTTAATTATGCTAACAACTGTTATGAAGGTCAAATCTGGTATGATACGGTAAACAACAACTGGAAAATAAACACAGAATTAACTTCAAGTGCTTGGGCTACAGGTAGTGCTATGGGTACGGCTAGATATAGATTAGCAGGTGCTGGTACTCAAACGGCAGCATTAGGTTTTGGTGGTTATACAACACCTGTAGTAGTGGCATGTACTGAATCCTATAATGGTACCTCTTGGACAGCTGTTAATGCTATGAATACGGCCAGACGTAGTTTAGGTGGATCTGGAGCTTCAAATACATCAGCATTAGCATATAGTGGTGCTATACCTGCACTAGTGGCCTGCACTGAGTCTTATAATGGTACAGCCTGGACTGGTGTTAGTGGTGTAAATACAGCTAGATTCATAACAGGTACTAATTCTTCACCAAATACTTCAGCATTAGCCTTTGGTGGTTCTGTATCGTCACCAACAGCTGTAGTTGTGGCCTGTACTGAATCTTGGAATGGTACATCCTGGACTGTTGTTGCAGCTATGAATACAGCTAGATGTAGATTGGGTGGCACTGGTACGTCAAACACAGCAGCACTGGCCTTTGGTGGGCTTTCACCTACAAATGTGGCCTGTACTGAATCATGGAATGGTAGTTCTTGGACTGCTGGTGGTGCTCTAAATAATGCCAGATCACAACTTACAGGTGCTGGTACAAATACAGCAGCATTGGCCTTTGGTGGAACTACTACAGCTGGTGGAACAGGTCTAGCTTACACCGAGTCATATAATGGTACTTCTTGGACAGCTGTTAATGCTATGAATACAGCTAGATCTTTTCTTTCAGGAGCTGGTACACAAACAGCAGCATTGGCCTTTGGTGGTTCTATACCTGGAACAGTGGCTGGAACAGTGGCCTGTACTGAATTATTTTATAATGTGGGTTTTGGATGTGCAAAAACAGTAAGTTTAACATAAATATATAAAAAAGGAACAAAAATGGCATACAAATATTGTATAGTACAAAATTGGGGAGAAGGATTTATTGAATATTCTGATTCTTCAGTTATTTCATTTGCTGAATTTCCAGGCAATGTCTGGCAAGTACCGGCAAATAATAAAGATGCAAATCTTTGGATATTAAAAGTTGCAGCACAAGTTGTAACATTAGAACAAGCACAAGCGGCTGTTGATACAGTAATTACTCCATTACAAACTGCTTGGGACGCTTTATCTGATGAAGAAAAAACTGCTGATAATCCTAGACCTGTATCTATAACATTACCTGCGTAACTATTGGAATTATAACTTATGGCTACCTATACCGGCACAGAAGGACAAAAAGTACAGTTTCTTTCTACAGACCCTACAACCCTGGTTGAAGGTCAGGTATGGTATAACTCTAGTACAAATTCATTAAACGTAAATAAAACAGTTGTTTCAGCTTGGTCTACAAAAACAGCATTAAATACAGGAAGAGATATTTTAGCTGGTGCTGGAACTGCGGGGGCTGCCTTAGCTTTTGGTGGAACTAACGCACCTAACACTCAAATTGCATGTACAGAATCCTGGAATAATAGTACTTGGACAACAGTTGCTGCTATGAATACAGCAAGATATCAATTATCTGGTACTGGTACACAAACGGCAGCTTTGGCCTTTGGTGGTAATATATATGGTTCAGGAGCACAAAATACTACTGAGTCATATAATGGTACTTCCTGGACTACTGGTGGTGCTATGGGTACAGCTAGAGGAAATGGTTTAGCAGGAGCAGGCACTCAAACAGCAGCTTTAGCATTTGGTGGAAGTCCATCAGCAACAGAATCTTATAATGGTACTTCATGGACTGCTGGTGGAGCATTAAATACAGCTAGATGTGGTTTAGCTGGCGCTGGTACAAACACAGCAGCATTAGCATTTGGTGGTTTTTCACCTACAACAGTAGCATGTACTGAATCTTATAATGGTACTGCTTGGGGGGCTGTCGGTACTTTAAGTACAGCTAGAGCTTTTTTAGCTGGCTCTGGTACAAATATAGAAGCACTGGCCTTTGGAGGTAGTACACCTACAGTAGTAGCATGTACTGAATCATATAATGGTACTTCTTGGACTGCTGTTACAGCTATGAATACAGCAAGATGTGGTTTAGCTGGAGATGGTACAACAAACATTTCAGCTTTTGGATTTGGTGGAAATGGATATGTTTCTTGTGTAGAGGCCTTTTCTAATAATGCTGCTGTATCTTTTTTTACAGGTTGGACAACGCAATCTCCTTTAAACACAGCTCGTGCTGGCTTAGGTTCAGCAGGAACATGTTCTTCAACTTTAGCATTTGGTGGTATTACAACTACACCTACTACAACACAAGTAACATGTTCAGAATTATTTACTACAACAACTACTCCAATAACGGCCGGTGTTTGGACAATAAAAACAGCTATGACTACTGCCAGACAATCATTAGCAGGTGCTGGTACAAACACAGCAGCCTTGGCCTTTGGTGGTAATACAACAGTATGTGTGGCCTGTACTGAGTCTTATAACGGTACTTCTTGGACTGCTGGCGGTGCTATGGGCACAGCTAGAGGAAGTCATTTAGGTGGTGCTGGAGTTTCAAACACAGCAGCCTTGGCCTTTGGTGGTACTACAACTGTAGTTGTGGCCTGTACCGAGTCTTATAACGGTACTTCTTGGACTGCTGGTGGAGCTTTAAATACAGCTAGACAACAATTTGTCGGAGCAGGTACAAATACAGCAGCACTGGCCTTTGGTGGTGGTGCACCTCCTTTATCACCTGTAAATGTGGCCTGTACTGAGTCATATAATGGTTCTACTTGGACTGTTGTAAATGCTATGAACACTTGTAGACGTTTACTTGCTGGTGCTGGAGCTTCAAATACATCAGCATTAGGATTTGGTGGATATCCACCTTCAACAAGTGCATGTGTTGAATCATGGAATGGCACTTCTTGGACTGCAACAACTAGAATCAATCAACCCAGACTTAGATTGGCAGGTGCTGGTACACAGACATCAGCATTAGCGTTTGGTGGATGGAATGGAAATTGCGTTCAAACACACACAGAATCTTTTAATGGTACATCTTGGACTAATAATAATGTTATGAATACAGCTAGACAATGCTTAGCTGGCGCTGGGGCATCAAACACGGCAGCAATGGCTTTCGGTGGTCAGGTAATTTTACCACCAGGTGCCGCTGGAGGTACTTGTACATTTGTTGCTTGTGCAGAATCATTTTCGCCTTATACTTATTGTTGTTCTACATCAGTTTGGACAACAACTCCTGCTTTAAATACAGCGAGAGCAACTGTAGGTGCTGGTACTTCAACTTCTGCTTTAGCAATAGGGGGTTGTATAACTGCTACTCAAACGTCTTGTGTAGAATCATATAATGGAACTTCTTGGACTACACTTTCACCTGGTCTTACAAACGCAAGACAAAACGCTGGTTCGGCAGGTACTTCAAATACATGTGCTATGATTTTTGGAGGAGATGCTGCTCCAGGTACTACTGTAGTGGCTTGTAGCGAGTTTTATCAAGCCGTTTCTTTACCAGCGTGGACTGCTGGTGGTACTATGGGTACAGCAAGAGGTTCTTTAGGAGGTACTGGTACAAATACAGCAGCACTGGCCTTTGGTGGTTTTACAACTGTAGCAGTGGCATGTACTGAATCATATAATGGTACTTCTTGGACTACTGGTGGTGCTATGACTACTGCTAGATTAATTTTAGCTGGTGCAGGTACAAATACAGCAGCATTGGCCTTTGGTGGACAAACAACTCCTACTACAAATATTGTATCTTGTACTGAATCTTATAATGGTACTTCCTGGACTGCTCTTGGTGCTCCTGGTGCTATGGGTGCAGCAAGAGCTCGAGTAGCTGGAGTTGGCACAAATACAGCAGCGTTAGCATTTGGTGGAGCTAATGCTCCAGGTGTAACTTTTTGTTCTTGTACTGAATCTTGGAATGGTACTTCTTGGACTGCTAAAACTGGTTTAACTACAACAAGAGGTTCTTTAGCTGGCTCTGGTACAAACACAGCCGCATTGGCCTTTGGTGGTATAACACCTACAGTAGTAGCATGTACTGAGTCATGGAATGGTACTTCTTGGACTGCAGGTGGCGCTATGGGTACAGCAAGAGGTTCTTTAGGAGGTACTGGTACAAATACAGCAGCATTAGCATTTGGTGGGTGTACAACTGTAGTAGTAGCATGTACTGAATCTTATAATGGTACTACTTGGGGTGCTGTTGGTGCTATGGGTACGGCCAGATGTAGATTAGCTGGTGCTGGTACAAACACAGCAGCATTGGGGTTTGGTGGTATTACAACTGTAGCAGTGGCATGTACTGAATCTTTTGGAAGTTCTCCAATAGCACAATCATGGATTTCAGGTCCTGCTTTAAGTACTGCTCGTTCATGTTTAGGTGGTGCTGGTACAAATACTTCAGCATTAGCTTTTGGTGGGTGGGCACCAACAGCAACAGTTTATACTTGTACTGAATCATGGAATGGTTCAGTATGGACTACAAAACCTGCTATGGTTACAGGTCGTTCAACATCAGGTTCAGGTAGTTCTAATACTTCTGCTTTAGCAATTGGTGGTGATACTGGTCCTCAAGGAACTACAAACAATACAAACACAACAGAATCATTTAATGGAACTTCATGGACAAGTGTAGGAGCTTTAAACACAGCTAGACGACAATTAACTAGTGATGGAACAGGTAGTGCTAACGTAGCAATTGGTGGATTTAGTTGTTCTACAACAGCAACAGGTTCAACTGAAGCTTTTTGTGCTAATTATGTAATAACATTTAACAAAGTAAGACCAATAGTAAGTAATTAAAAATATGGCAATTTATTCAAACATACAAGGTCAAAACATAGAGATACTTACAACAGATCCTACAAATCCTCAACTTGGTCAGATTTGGTATAATACTAGTAGTTGTCAATTATGTGGTTATCGTTTTCAATCCACTTGGGCAACAGCTCCTGCTTTGGGTACAGCAAGAAGATATTTAGCGGGTGCTGGTACATCAAACACAGCAGCATTGGCCTTTGGTGGATATACAACTTTAATTGTGGCTTGTACTGAGTCTTATAATGGTACATCTTGGACTACTGGTGGTGCTATGGGTACGACTAGATATAGATTAGCTGGTGCTGGAGCATCAAACACAGCAGCACTAGGTTTCGGTGGTTCTACCCCTACAATAGTAGCATGTACTGAATCTTATAATGGTTCAACCTGGACTGGTGGTGGAGCTTTAAATACTGCCAGAATTTTGCCAGGAGGGGCTGGCACAAATACATCAGCATTGGCCTTTGGTGGTCAAAACCCAGCTCCTACAAATTTGGCCTGTACTGAATCTTATAATGGTACCTCTTGGACTGCTGTTGCTGCTATGAATAGCTGCGGACAAACAGTTGGTGTAGGAACTTCAAATACATCAGCATTATCATTTACAAGTTCCCGCAATGAATCATGGAATGGTACATCATGGACTGTTCAAACTTCTCTGAATAATCCTAGAGGTCAACTAGCAGGAGCTGGCTCAAGAACATGTGCAGTGGCCTTTGGTGGAGGTACTAATTCAACATTAACAGAATCTTGGAATGGTACCATTTGGATTAATGGTGGAAATATGAATAGTGGTCGTTCACAATTAACAGGTGCTGGTACAAACACAGCAGCATTAGGTTTTGGTGGTACGACATCTCCTACTTTTTTAGGATTATCATGTACCGAATCTTATGTAGGAAATGTTAGTAAAGGATTATCTACTAACTAAAAAGCTTTACTTTTTTTAAAAATAGTGTATAATTGTCTTGTATAAATAATATTAATAACATATTAATAATGTTATATAATGTAATAGGAGTAATGTAAATGACTGAAGAAAAGCAAAAAAGTAATATAAAAGACCTCATTCAAAAAGAAGAACCTTATTTAAGTAATATTTTAAGTGTAGAGGACGTTAATAAATTTAAAGAATTAACTGAAGAATTAAGAGATACTTGGTCTAAAAAACAAGTGTTTAGAACAGAAACAGAAATGCGTGTTGCTGTTATTGACGATGGCCGTTATCCAACAAAGGCCGCAAAGTACTGGCAAGCAGTAAGAGAACAAGGTGTGTTCTTAGAAAACTTAATGGCTTTATCATTTGACTATCGTAGAAATGAAATTAAGATTAAAAGATTACAAAAAAAATTAGAAAATGAAACTGATGAGTTAAAAAAAGAACTATATCAAATTAGTTTAGATGAAAAAGTATATGCTAAAGCAAGTATGGAACAAGTTGCTAAAGATCGTATGAGAGAAATTAAATTATGGTCTCAAATTAAATTAGAATTAAATGATGGATCATTTGATAGTAAAGATGTTAATATACATCAAAAAGAATCTTTAAAACAAATCTTAGAAATTCGTTATCAAAATATTACTCCAACAACTCCCCACAATGAAAAGTTGGACATTATATCTCAATTAGATACTATGAATAGAGTAAGAGCTGAAGGTATACTTGAAAACAAAAGTACGCCAAAACAATCTATAGGAATGAATACAAATACAGAAACTAAATAATATTGAATTGAAAAGTTTTTAATTATGTTAGACAAGAAGATATTTTTTCTTTTAGCTTTGCCTAGATCAGGCAATACAATGTTTGCTTCTTTAATGAATCAAAATCCAGACATTGGTGTTACAGCAAACTCTATTACATTAGAAATAATGAAAGATATTTTTCTTTTAAAAGAAACAGACGTATTTAAAAACTATCCTGATCATAAATCATTAGACAATGTATTAGATGTAGTATTTGATTCTTATTACAAAGAATGGCCTTACAAATATATAATTGATAGAGGTCCTGTAATGACACCAGGTAATTTAATGTTAATAAGGAAACATTTAAAACAACCTATTAAATGTATTATTATCTGGAGAGATTTATTAGATGTAATTGCTTCTTTTATTAAATGGTTTGAAAATGAACCTACTGCTTACATTAATAGATATGGTCATAAAAACATTGAAGAAAAATGTTGGGCGTTAATGAGTAAAGAAGGTCAAATAGCTAAAGATTTAATAGGTGTTGAAAACGCTTTAAAACCTGAAAATAAAGATATGATACTTGTTATTAAATATAATGATTTAGTGAATACTCCTGAAAATGAAATAAAAAAAGTCTATAGTTTTTTAGATATACCATATTTCAATCACAATTACAATTCATTATCACAGTTTACTGTAAATGGTCTTGCCTATGACGATAGAATCGTAGGTAAAGATTTACATACAATAAAAACAAAAATAGAAAAACAACTCAATCCTTATAGAGATAAGATACCTCAAAGTATTATAAACGCCTATAAACATATAACATTATGAAAAAAATATTAGTATTTGGATTACCAGGTTCTGGTAAATCAACTTTTGCTCAAAAATTAGTTAAAGATAAACCCTTTGCATATTTTAATGCTGATGAAATAAGAAAGATATTCAATGATTGGGATTTTAGCGAAAAAGGTAGAATTAAACAAGCAATGAGAATGGCAGAGTTAGCAAGAATAGCAGATAAAACTTCTGTAATAGATTTTATTTGTCCTTATGACTATTTAAGAAAACACTTTGATATTACCGTTTTTATGAACACTATAAATAAAAGTAGATTTGAGAATACAAATAAGATATTTGAAAAACCTGTTAAAGTTGACTTTGAAATAAAAGACTTTAACTATGACCATATAATAAAAGAGATTTATGATAGATTATAAAAAACCTACTGCTCAGATGTTAGGAAGATGGCAGCCGTTTCACGATGGTCATTTTGAACTATTCAAAAAGATATTAGAAAAGACTGATCAAGTTTGTATTATGGTAAGAGACCAAGAAATTACAGAATCTAATCCATTTGAGTTTGATGAGATTAAAAGAAGAATAGAAGAACGATTAAAAGATTATACAGGTAAATTTGAAGTAATTAAAGTACCTAACATTACTAATATATGTTATGGTCGTGGTGTAGGATATAAGATAGAAGAAATTGTATTACCAAAAGAAATACAAGAGATATCTGCCACTAAGATAAGAGAGGCAATGAAAAAATGAATTTTGAATTTATATTTTTAGGTCAATCAATATTAAGATATGAAACTCCATTAGATATATTTCATACTATTAATAATATATATGAACAAAAATTTAAACAAAATACTTTACAATCAGCAAATAAAACTTTAATTGGTAAAATTAAAGATGAACATTCTTTGTTTTATGATGGTGAAGATGAAACATTAGTTAAAAGACATAATGAATTACCTTTAAATGTAATTAATTGGTTTGATGAGGTATTTTGTCATTATTTAAATTTTAATAAAATAAAAGAATATAAAACGGCTTTAAATTCTATTTGGGTAAATGAAATGAAAGCAAACGAATATAATCCATGTCATATACACCAAGGAACATTATTTACAGGACTATCATCAGTTATGATATTAAAACTGCCAGATACTTATGGCGTAGAATATTCAGCCGCAGAAACACCTCAAAATGGTCGTTTACAGTTGTTAGGTGCGTCATCTGGACAGTTTGCTAGAGTAGATTATGAACCACCAATGTTAGTAAGAGACTTTTATATATTTCCTTATGACATGAGGCATACGGTTTATCCTTTTAATGGAACAACAGATACTAGAAGAACACTCGCAGCAAATTGTGATGTATTATATAATCCAGTAAGAAATAGAGGAGTTTAAATGATAATAAAAGAACCAAAATGGAAGTCATATATTGTAGAAACAACTATACCTGTTTTTACACCAGAACAATGTCAATTAGTTATTAATGCAGGCCGTTCTGAACCTCCACAATTAGCAGAAGTTGGTGCTGGTAAAGAGGGTACAGGAATTATAGATACAAAAACTAGAACATCTCATATTAGTTGGATACCTTTTAATAAGATGCCTGAAATGTATGCAACTATAGAACATTTAATGTTATCTACAAACGCAAATCATTTTGGTTTTGAAGGAATGAAAATTACGGAACCGGCACAATATACAGAATATCCTGAAGGTGGTTTTTATGACTGGCATATAGATAGCGATATTATAATGACACATGAACCTCCAGTAAGAAAAATATCAATGACATTATTGTTATCACCTGAAAATGAATTTGAAGGTGGTGGTTTAGAACTAATGGATGAAAATAAAGTTGCAAGACCTAAACAAGGACATGCTATTTTCTTTGCGTCTTTTATTAGACATAGAGTAGTACCAATAAAAAGAGGAGTTAGAAAATCACTTGTTATGTGGTTTGGCGGAACACCATTAAGGTAATATGATAACTGAATATTTTTTTCCAACACCTATTTACATTTTTGACATATCAAACGCTATTGAACTAAATGCGTCTTTAGAAAAGAACATTGTAGAATGGTCTCAAAAAGATAAAGGTGTTAAACATACTAATGTAAATGGTTGGCATAGTACAACAGATATGGCAACTAAATCTGAATATCAACCCTTGATTAATATATTATATGAAGCACAAAAAGAGATATTTGAAAAAGAAAATTTAGATGGCGAACCTATATTAGGTAATATGTGGGCAAACATTAATCCAAAAGGTGGTTCAAATGCGGCACACACTCACCCTAATTGTTTATATTCTGGTGTATATTACGTTAAGACACCTGAAAACTGTGGCCTATTAAAATTTGAAGATCCTAACCCAGGTACAAATTTATATCGACCTATTAAGAAAGAAGGCCAGATAGAAAAAGAATATTGGAGAGAGATATTTTACAAACCAGTTGCCGGAAGATTAATTATGTTTCCGGCATGGTTGCTTCACAGTGTATTACCAAATGAATCGGACGATATTAGAATATCTATATCTTGGAATTTTTTACAAGATAAACTAGTTAATATTATAAAACCTTAGAAGAATTATGAGTTTCGCACAAAACAAATATCAAGTTATAAAGAACGCAATATCTTTTGATTTAGCAAATTTTGGATTTAATTACTTTTTATTAAAAAGACAAGCAGTAGATTTTATGTATAAGAATAACATAATTGCTGAAAATCATTTATTTGGTACATGGAAAGACCCACAAGTACCTAATGTGTATTCTCATTATTCAGATTTTTTTATGGAAACATTATTAATGAAAGTAATGCCTATAATGAAAGAACAAACAGGTTTAGAATTAATACCAACATATTCTTATGCTAGAATATATGAAAAAGATTCTATTTTAAAAAGACACAAAGATAGACCATCATGCGAAATATCAACTACTTTAAATCTTGGTGGAGACCCATGGCCAATTTATATAGACCTAACAGGAAGTAATAATGTAATAGATGAATATAAAAATATTATGAAACCTGATGCCCCAAAAGGTACTAGAGTAGATTTAAATCCTGGTGATATGTTAGTTTATTCTGGTTGTGAATTAGAACACTGGAGAGAACCTTTTACAGGAAATTTGTGTGCTCAAGTTTTTTTACATTACAATCATGTAAACGGACAATTTAAAAATACAAATTTATTTGATGGAAGACCCAGTTTAGGGTTACCTTCATTTACTAAAGGTTTTAAATAATATGGAATTGAATACTTATTTTGTAGAAGGTGGTGTTGGAAAAAATGTAGCGTTTACAGCATTAATTCCAAAACTTTCAAATAAAGACGGACAAAAGATACAAGTACATACACCGTATATTGATTGTTTTGTTTTTAATCCTAAAATTTTAAATGTATTTGATGGTACAATACCTACAAATCACCCACAAATTTTAAAATCAAGTAATATATATTTTTGCGAACCTTACAAATCAAATTTTGTTTTTGGTAAAGAACATTTAATTCAATCATACTGTAGATTATTTGGAGTTGAATATGATGAAACGGTTGTACCAAAATTATATACATCTAGTTATAGAGAACGTGCTAATGATTGGTTAAGAAAACACAAGATTGGTAAATATGTAATGGTACAATTCTCAGGTGGACAACCGCCAGTTGGTTGGAATCCAGCTAATCCTTATCAAAGTTTTAATCCTGGTAGAAATTATCCACCTTATCTTGCTCAACAAGTAATTAACAAGATTAAAGAAAAATATCCACATTTAGCTATTTTAGATTGTACGTTAACAAATGAACCTGCTTTTCAAAACACAATCAAAGTTGATGAACAGTATTTTGTTATACATGAATTGTTAAAAGATTCAGAATCCTTCATAGGAATAGATAGCTGTTTAAATCATTTTTCTGCTTCAACGGAAACTATAGGTGTAGTAATATGGGGAAGTACAAGATGGACACAATTTGGTTATAGTCAAAATACAAATTTACATTATTTTATGGAATCTAATAAATGGAATGAAAGTAAATATGTTGATGTTGACCCTAGAAATGCGTTAATAGACCCAAATATTGTATTTGATTCTTACGTAGAGGCAAGAGATATTAAAAATCGTAAGGTTTCTTGTTTATTTGAATAAATCATAACTTTTATTATTATAAATAGTAGAGATTATGGCCACTCCAGCAACAAGAGAAACATTAAAACAATACGCTTTACGATCATTAGGTAAACCAGTTATAGAAATTAACGTGGATAATGACCAGTTAGAAGATCGTATGGATGAGGCATTACAATTCTATGCTCAACATCATTATGATGGAATAAGAAGAACCTACCTTAAATACAAATTAACAGAAGCAGATAAAACAAGATTAAAAGCATCCACTCCGACTACAGAAACGGCCACTAAAAATGGAGTTTCATCAACTTGGTACGAAGCAAATAATTACATTGTGGTTCCTGAATCTGTAATTTCTGTTATTAACATATTACCTTTTTCTGATAAAGCAAATTTAAACATGTTTGACGTAAGATATCAATTACGTTTAAATGATCTTTATGACTTTGCTTCAACATCAATTATCAACTATGATATGGTGTTAAGACATTTAGATTTTTTAGATCAAATATTAGTAGGTCAAAAACCTATAAGATTTCAAC
>Ga0209296_1001148_pt1 | contig 21027 bp, 1 predicted proteins | sample S_130206_EF_Meta_FD_187319 | JGI IMG/M metagenome (GOLD analysis project Ga0209296, IMG submission 187319) | Freshwater microbial communities from Lake Simoncouche, Canada to study carbon cycling - S_130206_EF_MetaG (SPAdes) (version 2) | ecosystem: Environmental > Aquatic > Freshwater > Lake ...
TAATGGTACTTAAATTCAATCCTAACGCAGCAGAAGTATAATTTTGAGTTCCCCCAAAAGAAATATTTCCGTTGATAGCCGTCGTAGTAACTAAAGATGCCGCAGACACATTGCCCGTTACCGCCAAACCAGTACCACCACCAGAAATATTTATATTTCCCATCAAAGTATTACCGATATCGCCCATAAAGCTTATCAAACCTTGCGAAGTAACGGTCAAAGAATCAGCGCCATCTACTCTGCCACTAAAAGTAACATTTGCAGTGATACTATTTCCCGAACTAATCGTGGTGGCGCTTCCCAAAATAACATTGGAGTTGAAATTAATCGATCCACCATTGGTGGTAACAGCGTTGCCATTAAGTAAAATAATTCCGAGAGGATTCGAGGTTAGCGTTGCGATTAAAGTCACCGTACCCGAAGTGGTGGTAATTGTGCCACCATCATTAATTCTAACAATACTATCAGCAAGGGAGTTCGCAACCAAAAGAACATTTCCAGTACCGGCAGTAGAAATAGATCCTGTAGCTGAAACAGTAGCTTGTGCAAGATTAATGGAAGAATTGGCATTATTACTGGTTGCCAAGCTACCTGAGCCCTTAAGAATCAAGGCGCCATTTACGGTAAAAGTATCGGAACCACCAGGAATCGTGCTGGAATCCACTAAAACATCGAAGTTTGCAGCAGTTTGCAATGCGGTGCCATCAAAATTAGCGATAGTGAAAAGATCATCGCCAACATTGCCAGTGAGTTTAAACCCTGCCATCTGAACAGTACTTAAGTTAATGGTTGCAAATTGAGTAGGTGCACCCCCAGAAACAATCAGATTTCCACTAGTACCATCCGTAAGCGCAATAGTGTTACCCGCGCCCGCATTAACTTGAATGATAGTAGAACTAATATTCGAGATAGAGATATTGTTAGCGTTGGCTCCAACCCCGGTACTAGTCATTAATAATTCAACTGAACTATTAGCCAGATTAACGGTACCTGTAAAAGCGACGGGATTCACCCTGCTTTCCAAGCCCATTAAATCTGGTGTAAAAAACCTGGAGCGCAGGTTGGGATTATTCTTGGACTTCTTCAGGTTTAACCAGGAGAAAGACATGACAAGTGCCTCGCAAAACAAAAACTAGGGTGTTCGATTGGAAAACTATAAAGTCCTCCATGTAACGCAAGTTTAGCTTTCTTTTTGAAACTACATCTGAAAAGTGAGTGCATCATTTTACTTATATTTGCAGGTTTTCAGCTTTAACTATTAAGAAATGCGTTAATAGAACAATTGGAAGTTCCGCTACTTCCAAAAAAATAAGACGACAAGCATTAAAGCTTATCGTCTTATCAACTATTTTTAAAATCTTTCGATTTTGACTCAACTTATCGAGGTGTTGGTAAACACACCACCCGTAAAGTTGAGTGGGAAAGCAAACAAGCTATCGATTGCAATCAGGTTCCTATTGTAAATTTGAACCAGTGGACCACCGCCAGGGCCTGCTCCAACAACCATGTACTGGTTATTGTTGTTATCCTTAGCAACACCCACCCTTGCACCACCTGTGAATTCTCCAAATGGATAAACTATAGCTTGATTACCATTTCCGTATCTAACATTAACCATGGTAGGTAAACTTGGAGCTGAATTGGTACCAGTAAAGATTTCATCGTAACCATCGGCGTCCAAGTCGCCTGCGCCTACATAAATACCGTTACGAAGTGCAGGATCAAAGGCCATGTACTCAAGAACCGAGTTAGGGGTGTTTGTATTACTTAACTGGAAGGCTCGTACATGAGGGCCACCGCCAGGGCCTGCACCCGTAATAAGCTCATCCGAACTATTGGCTGCACCAACCACATTGCCCGCTGCAACTGATACCCCACCTGTAAAGGCCGGTGAATAAACAAAGTAATCGCAAAGCTGATTATTCAAGTTCACATAGTTTGCACCACCCGAGTAAGCAATCACACGAGGGCCACCACCAGGGCCAGCAGAAACAATCAAGTCTGCAATGCCTTTGCCAGAAGCGGAAACATCACCGTTCAAGTTACCCGCTGCAACATAAACGCCACCCATGAACTGAGGCTCGAAGGCGAAGAAGTTTGCAACCATGGTAACGCTACCCGAAGAGGTCACATTAAAGACCCTAATATTCGGGCCGCCACCAGGGCCGGTGCCGGTGATGATTTCGTTGGTACCATCGCCGTTGAGATCACCCATGGTTACACGAACACCACCACGATAAGCCATGTCGTAAGCATAAAAGCTAACGGAAGAGCCATCGGTGAAGTTCACCTTAACTTCAGGGCCGCCGCCTGCATCAGCACCCACCGCAAACAAGGCGTATGGCCCAGTAGGCGTTGGTGTTGGTGTAGGTGAAGGTGTCGGAGAAGGCGCAGGGGGCGTAGGTGTTGGCGTAGGGGTTGGCGCTGGAGTTGGGCTAGGGGTTGGGCTAGGGGTAGGAGTTGGGCTAGGAGTAACCGAGGTTACCGTCAGCAATACACCACTAGCATTATAAGTTACTGAGAAGGTAGTATTTCCAGCTACAATTGAGCTAACTGCATTGGAAAATTGTCCGGTGGTTGTACCGCTAACAATCTGGAATTGCTGGCCAACCTGAAGGTTTCCAGCCGCAGTGATATTAAGCACTGCATTGGCCAAACTTGCAGAGGTATTAACTTTGATCTGATCAAACTGGCCTGCAGAAGACCCATTAATTTCTACATTGTAGGTTGCCTGTGAGCCGGTGGCCCCTAAAGTTGCAGTTCCTACTGTTAATGTACCAGGGCTATTGCCAGGAGAAACAACGCCACCGTTAGCGGTCAAGGTGCTAATCGTACCAGTACCGCTGATTTTACCTGCTGCTCCCACAGTCACATTTGCATTAGCAAAATTCGCATTCACTGCAACATTGCCCGCATTAGCGTTAATGGTTCCGGAATAAGTTGAGTTTCCAGTAAGAACCAAACTACCTGTACCATTCATGGTTAAGGAATTAGATCCTGCAACCGCGCTAGAGATAGTATTGGTGCTACTATTCAAGGTTGCTGTGGTAGCCCCAAGGATATTCACTGGCTTAGATATATTAACCTGACCATTTGCAATAATCGTTCCATTAAGATTTACTGCTGCAGGGAAAGCTGCACTAAAACCATTGGCAAAAGTTGTACTACCAGAAGTAGAGTTAAGGTTTACATTTCCAAGGTTATTAAAGCTGGTTGCTGCACCTATGGAATTGGTAGTTCCAAGAATGTCCACATTGTAATTGTTTAGGCTGGTTACAATCTGGCCTGTGAGGGTCAGGTTGCCCCCGAACTTAATTGTTGTGTTTACTGCGGTATTAGCAATGTTTACATTTGAACCATAAAGCTGGCCTAAGAACTCAACGCCCTGCTGGGAATTGGTGATATTGACTGCACCGGAATTCGTAACCCCGCCCACATTACCCGTGAATCTTACCAAACCCCCTGCATTTACAATCGTCAACCCGCCCGCAGTGCTATCCACCGAGGCAACAGTGATGGTCGCGCCCGTGGTCGAACCAGAATTAAGGGAAAAAGCTTTACCGTTCGTATTAACTGCATTTAGGGTGATAACCGCAGAGGAAGAATTACCTGAATCGATAGCAGCATCGCTGATAAGATTGATGCTCAGCGTAGAACTACCCAGGTTGATTGCTTGGCCCGTGGCTTTCAAGGAACCAGCCAAGCCCACCGTACCAGAACCTGCAGTTGCTGTTACACCATTGGTGAAGGTCGTTAAGCTGCTAGCGTTCCTACCAAAGGAAACACCAGCCGTGTTTGCGAAGGTGGTCGCAGTATCAACCGTGGTGTTATTTTGGAAACTGACTGCATAAGTTCCTGCTGCTGTACTAATCGCAGAGATGGTCACATCACCCGAGAAAATAACCGAACCTTGAGTGCCGGTATTCTGCAAAGAAAGACTATAACTGTTAGCGCCATCGGTGATGGAACCAACCGTGATGGTGCCTGTACCGCTCTGAAGAGCGGAATTTCCTGCAAGGGTAACCGCACCGATTGTGAGCGCATTATTAACCGTAGCAAGCGTGCTATTAAGAATTACCCCACCCGCAGTTGCGGTAAGGCCACCTGTGAAGGTTACGGTATCAACACCGGTGCCACCATCCCCAAAGGTGGTTGCCCCAGTATTATTGAAGGTTGAAGCGCTTGCAACCGTAGTAGTACCTAACAAACTAACTGCATAGTTTTGTGCGAAGGTTTCAATTTGGCCGATGGTGGCCGCACCATTGACAACAACCAAACCACGGGAATTCGAAGTATTATCCTGAAGGGATAGTTTTCTAGATGCACCATTAACAATAGCAATAGTAATGGTTCCAGACCCGGATTTGACCGTACCATCCAATAACAAGTTAACTGTGCCAAGATTCATATTGCTATTCGTGGTTGCAACGGTACCAGCAAGATTCACATTAGAAGCCGTTGCAATAAGTCCATTGGTGAAAGTGCTGACATCCGTAGTACTATCGCCAAAAGTTACCCCGCCGGTGTTCGAGAAAGTAGTAGCGGTACCAGAAGAAATCTGGTTGCTGGAACCGGTAAGAATCACAGCATAACCGCCTCCAAAGGTTTCAAGCTGATTGACAGTAACATTGCCAGTAAGATTAACTGTACCCATTGCAGTGATATTCTGAAGGCTAAGCTTGATACCTGCCCCACCTGTAACACTACCCGTAGTGATTGTTCCACTGCCGCTTTGCAAAATGGTGTTTGTGGTAAGCACCGAGTTGCCAAGATTCATTGCGTTATTAGTGGTTGCAATGGTACCAGCAAGATTTAAAAGGGAACTGCTAGTTGCGGTAAGGCCGGCTACAAAAGTAAGTGCATCGGTTGTCTGGTCACCCAGAGAAGTAGTACCCGTGTTACCAAGCACAGAAACAGTAACACCACTAACATTGCCACCGGAAAGAACCTTAAGGTTATAAGCTCCATTAGCGGTATTGAGGCTTACAGCGTTTAATGTTCCATTGAAAGTAACATCCTTGCCGGAAGTCGTTGCATTGATATTAACCGCACCAGCAGTAACACTTTGGTTGAAAGTAGCCCCGCCGCTATTGGTGATGGTGATGCCACCAGACATGTTGAAGGTATTATTCCCAACAATTAAACCAACTGAACCAGAATCAAGGGTCAAGTTTCCAGCACCAGAGAACCTACTATTAACCTTCAAATCAATATTCGCCCCAGTAGGATTGCTATTTCCTGTACCCGTGGTTGCAATTGCTCCACCCGTATTAACCTGGGTAGCGCCATCAATAGTGATCACATTTCCCTGCGTCGAGATGGCACTTGCTAAGGTAATAGTGGCAGTTGCATAATTAGGGTCTACAAGGCTCAAAGTTGCGTTATCGACTGCAGCAATATTGCCATTAATAAACATGTTTCCGCTGGTGGTCAAGGTAAAGGGATCACGAATTTCGCTACTGGTCAAAGCGGTAGCAACAGTAAGGTTACCAAGCGAATTAGCATCACCAATCGTGATGCTCCTAAATCCATTAACCAACTTAAGAAGTTCAGCAGAAGTAATGTCCAAACCAGTAGTAGCCCCTCCTGCAATCACCACAGGGGTGGAAGTATTACCCGCCTTAAGAATCAAGACACTAACGCCACTGCTACTTGGATCTATAGTGCTGTTAATATCGATTTCATCTGCAGCAACTGTCAAGTTTCTAGAAGTCAAGCCAACGGTGTTGCCAAACACCACAGCACCACTACCTGCTGTCAGGTTGATCTGTCCAGGAGCGGTATTACCAATCAGCAAAGCCGTGTTATAAGTCTGACCACTACCGATAGTGGTTACTGAACCTGCATTAAAGGTGGTAAGAGCACTGGAAGTACCCGAAACACTAAAACTAGAAAGCGGACTAGACGCCCCGATATTACCGTTCAACTGGACTGCATTTACATCTTGAAGGGTAAGTGCCTTGGTGGCCAAAGGTGCGGAATCAATGGTACTGCTGAATGAGACAGGACCAGTGGTTCCAGCATTCATAACCACGTCGCCATTAAGGGCAACCACACCATTATAAGACTGACCAGCAGAGCCCTTGGTCTTAACCGTAGTGGTACTCAGGTTGTTTGTAAAGTTAATTGCATTACTGGTTATCGCAAGGAAACCAAGTTCAGAATTAGTTGCTGTGCCCAAAGAACCACCAATATTGGCTGTACCATTGGCATTGGTAACGGTCAAATTCTTAGCCACATTGACCAAACTATCTACCGAAGAAGAAAGAGTGACAACGCCTAACCCAGTTGCACCCGTAGAGAGCAAACTGTTTTGATTCATCAGGATTGGAGCTTCAAAGCTGATATTATCACCTGTGGTGGTAAGGCTAAAGCTAATCCCGCTCACTGCTCCAAATTCAACATCTTCATTGCTTGAAGACAGGTCGTTATTGGTTTGGGTGAAAGCACCATCCAAAGTAAGAGTTCCCTGCAATTTCAAACTATCAACATTTTGAATGTTAACAACACCACCGTTGGAGGTGGTAACTGCTCCAAGTGTAATATTGCTGGTACCAGAACCAGCAACGGTGGTAAGGTTTAATCCCGCTGCGGTTGAATAAGTCTGTGGCGTAGTAAGATTGATATCACCTGCAACAAAACCTGAGTTAAAGGATTGGGCCTTGATCACTGCGTTAACATTAGTTGCAGTAATTCCCGTAAGGGTTGCAGTACTTGCATCAATCACGCCCAAAGCTGTGGTATTACCAACATTGTTTGAAAAAGAAAGAATACCTGAGGAATTCAAGGTAAGATTGCTGGTTTGGCCAACAGCACTATTAAGATTTTGAGCGAAAGTAATATTCCCAGGTGCAGTAAGGCTTAAACTACGATTCAAAGTTACAGCCCTGTTGAATGCAGCTCCGCCAGATCCAATCTGGATTGTGGTTGGTACAGTATTTCCAATAAAGACGGTGCCACCACTGGTGCCGATTTGTGCAAAGCTGCCAGAATCATTGATATTACCTTGCAGATTAAGATTCCCCTGATGGGTAAAGCTTACAGTGGAAGACGAACCACCAGAGGTAATATTCCCAACCGTAATCGAACCTGCATTACGCGATTCCAGAACGAGGCCGCCAACGCTGTAGTTTTGAGCACTCGTAATACTGATGTTACCATTCACAAAACTATTATTTATGTTCTGCAACGAAGAAGCATTCACCGTTCCCGTGATGGTAAATCCAGAAGGATTAGCTGCATCGATAAACATATCGCCAAGAGGGTTAGTAGCGCCAACATTACCATTGAAATTAATAGCACCGGCAGTTTTCATGGTCAGATTCTGAGTGCCATTAATGTTGCCATTAAAGGTTAATACGCCAGTACCATTGGCAGTCAAGGTAAGATTTGCATTACCAAGATTGATAGATCCTGTATAAATCTGGCCTGCAGAAGTACTGGTGGTAATTGCACCGCCATTCAAGTTAATAGCACCTGCAGCTCCTGCATTAAGCACGATGAGTGACAATGCAGAACTAGGCGCGCTGGAAGCGGTTCCAATCGCACCAGCCATGGTGATGGTGCCACCCGTGTTCGAAATATTAAGAGCCCTTGCAGTTGTTGTGTTGGAATTTACAGTAGATCGAACATCAACCGAACCATTGCCCGCTGCAATTAAGGTTGCACTCTGATTCAATTTAGTTGCACTGCCGATGTCAATTGCAGATCCTGCATTGGTGGTTTGAATGTTCAAAACAGTTCCATTGCTAGTAACACCAATATCAAGAGTAGGCGTACCACCACCGGTTCCAGCTTGCTGAAGGATGGTACCAAAGCTAGAAACATTACCTAAAAGTGTAAGCAGATTGCTGTTGGTAAGGGTAACACCACCTGCGGTGGTGGTTACTTGGCCCAAAGTAATATTGCCGCCTGCACCCGTTGTAAGAAGGTTTAAACCCACAGCGCCATCATAATTCTGAATGCCTTGAATATTAATGGTTCCAGAAGCTGCGCCTGTGTTTACAAAGGAAGCTGCACTAATGTTATTGGTGCCTGCATCAATTCCGGTTGGAGTTCCTGCAATACTGATTGCACCAAGCCTGGTCGCCTGACCAACTGCACCCGAGAATGTGACACTATTATTTGTAGTGCTGATTGCAAGCGCTCTTCTTTGACCTGTAATACTGTTTAGAGTATTACCAAAAGCAACAGCACCGGAAGCATTGACAGTTAAATTATTAACTAGGGTAACTGCACCTCCGAGGGAAATTCCACCGGTCAGCGCCTGCATAGAAACATTGCTACCCGTACCCACGATTATCGTCGCACCATTGTTCGTGGTAACTCCAAGAGTTGTTCCTGCAAAAATATCGCCACCAATGGTTAGAGTGCCACCATGGGTAAGGGAAACTGCGCCTGCAGTTGCAATCAAAGACCCAACGTTTAAGGTTCCGAGATTGGTAGTTAGGGTAATCGGGCCAGTTGTTGTATTTACACCCGCAACACCAATATTGTTAACACCGGAAGTCGCCAACACCAAACGATCAGAATAACTCTGCTGGCCAGTGATGGAAACAGCACCATTCAATGGCACGCTTCCAACCAGGGAGGTCGCACTGATACTCGTTCCAGTCAACCCGGCAGATGCTGCTGTTACGCTGATATTGCCTAGGCCACTCACTGCTCCACCAAAACTCAATCCGCCCGTGGTCGTTAAGATTAAATTTTTGGTCCCAGATGTCAATGTTCCTACGAATCCAATTGCTCCGGTTCCAGCAGACAACGTCATGTCATTCGTGAAGTTCGTGTTTGCGCCACTGTAATTCTGGCCGCCATTGTTGACCGTGGTCACATTGCTTGCACTCAGACTAATATTTCCAGTAGTCGTTGCATTCACCTTCGACAAACCACCATTAACACCTTGACCAATATTTCCATTCAGGCTGATTGTGCCACTTGTTGAATTCAAGGTCAGCCCTTGCGCCGTTCCCGTTGCATTGTCCACCGTGCCGCTCAGCGTCACATTACCCGCCCCCGCTGCTGTCAACACACCATCCCGATTCAAGGTAATATTCTTGCCAAACACTATCCCCGATCCCGGTGTCGTCGTGGATACCGTGATCGTTGGGCTTACTGCACTTGCATCTCCCAACAACACTGTGCCAGCTCCACTCTCCGTGATCGATCCAGAACTCAACACATTTCCCAACAATTGCAGGATCTGACTGTTCGAGATCAATACCGCACCACCACTCGTGGTCAATTGACCCAACGTGATGTTGCCTGTGGTTGCCGTTGCTGTGACTATTGCTGCTGTGGTAATAGTTCCTGTTCCACCTACAACCGTATAAGTATTGCCAGTTACATAACCCGAACCAGCAGAAGTGATTACTATCGAAATGATTGCGCCTGCAGCATTGGTTGTCGCTGTACCCGTTGCTACCGTTATTACACCGCCTGAACCTGCTGTTCCAATATTAACAGCAAAACTTGAGGATGCTGTATAACCAACTCCAGAAGTGCTAGTAATTGCAACTGATGCCAATCCCTGTCCTGTCGTCGTTACATTGAAGCCGTTACCGCTATTAGCCCCATTAAAATCAAGGGTTCCGCGAAGATTGATTAAGCCGCTGGAAGCTGATGCGACAAAGGACTTCGCACTGATATTCTTAGTGGTTGCATCAATGCCAGCAGGGGCTCCAGTGATTGAGATATCACCCAAGCGGGAAGTTTGACCAATATTCCCGCCAAAGGTTACAGGGTTTGCTGCGGTAAGGGACAGCGCCAGGTTCCTGCCTGCTGCACTGTTAATGGTACTGCCAAAATTAATAGCGCCAGCACCAGCGGTTGCACTTAAATTGTTCACCAAAGAAACAGGGCCGGTTAAGCTAATACCACCGGCCAAGGCTCGCATAATGATATCTGTACCAGTGCCCACGATGATGGCAGAGCCATTGGTTGAATTTACCACTAAAGTGGTTCCTGCCAAAATATCCCCTGCAAAGGTGAGAGTTCCACCATGGGTCAGATTAATGGTGCTTGCAGAAGCAGTAAGCGCCCCGACATTCAAACTGCCTTGATCTGTCAAGAGAACTATAGAACCAGTAGTGGTGTTGACAACACCGACAGAGATATTATTGGTGCCTGCAGTTTCTAATTTAAGATTATTGGAATAATCTTGAGTCCCCGTGATGGAAACAGGGCCAATTAAGGCAAAATTAGTTGCTGTTTCAAGAGAATTTGCTTTTATAGCTGTTGCAATTAATCCGTTGGAAGCACCAGTGATTCTGATATCACCTAGGGCACCAACAGCACCGACAGCACCATTAAAACTTAAAGTACCAGTATTAGTCAGGTTAAGATTTTTTGAATTAGAGGAGTTTAGGCCACCTACAAAACCAATGGAGCCAGAACCTGCATTAAGGGTAAGGTTGGTGGTGTAATTAGTGCTGCCTGCGGTGAAGCTTTGGCCAGAAGATCCGGTAGTAATCACATTCGCCCCAGCCAGGTTTACAATACCGGTGGCACCAGCGCTAATAACGACCTGAGAAAAATCATTGGCAGCAGAACCAATATCGCCACCGAAATTAATGGTGCCATTGACATTGCTTACAGTCAATTTTCTAGGAATGGAAGGCGCAGATAAAATAGCACTGCGGATATCGATCAGGCCATTAGTGCTGGAACTGAACTGAGAATCTTGGTTGATGGAAATCGAAGTTGCGAAATCAAGGCCGGAATTGGTGGAATTAAAAGTCAACTGAGTGTTGTTGGTGGTAACGCCTGTGGTTACTGCAACCGTACCAGGGCTTGTACCCGCTTGTTGTTTAATCTGGCCAAAGCTGGAAATATTGCCCAGCAAGCTCAAGGTATTACTGTTGGTGAAATTCACTGCACCAAGAGCAGTTGTAATACCATTGACGATGATATCACCGTTAACGCCCGTAGTAGCTAAAGTCAACCCGGAAGCGCCCGCATAGTTTTGGGTGCCAGCAAAGTTTATAGCTCCATTTGCCGTTGCTAAGACTATTGCTGCTGTAGTAATTGTTCCTGTTCCACCAACAACCGTATAAGTATTGCCAGTTACATAACCCGAACCAGCAGACGTGATTACTATCGAAGTGATTGCGCCTGAAGCATTGGTTGTCGCATTCCCCGTTGCAGCAGTTACCACCCCGCCTGAACCTGCTGTTCCTATGCTTACTACAAAGGTTGAGGATGCTGTATAACCAGCTCCAGAAGTGCTAGTAATTGCAACTGATACCAATTCTGTTCCACCAACGACGCCAGAATTCAAGGATTTTGCATTAACATCAGCACTTGCGGTAAGGCTGCTAGCGCCATTGCTGATTGCGATATCGCCCAATCTTGAAGCTGCAATCTGGCCCACGGTTTTAACAAAGGAAACATCGCCTGTAGTCGAAATACTTAGATTTTTAGTGGTGTTAGAACTATCAAGGAAGCCACTGAAAATAACATCCTTGGAGTTACGGTTTTGAATAGTAAGGTTTTGGACTAGATCAACATTAGTCCCGAAAGCAACATCACTGTTGTTCACATCAATAAGAATAGCAGCGCCAGCGATTGTGCCTACGGAAATCAGGGTATTTAAGCCTGAGGTGATGACAAGGGTATCGCCTGCGATAATGTTGCCATTCAGAGTAAGATTGCCACCATGGGTGAGGGAAATATCGCCACGCGTTGCATCACTTGCAGTAAGGGCGCCAACCGAAATGGTACCCTGAGCTGTTTTTAAATTAATCCCACCATTGGTTGCGATAACGGAAGTCATCGCCATGTTGGAAGTGCCTGAAGTTTCCAATTTCAAGAAACCGGAAGTGGCATCGGTATAAGTTTGAGCCCCGGTGATGGAAATTGGCCCAGCCAAGGCAACATTGGTATCAAAAGATTTCGCACTGATAGTTGTGGCAGTTAAACCAGAAGAAGCAAGGGTGGTATCAATATCACCAAGCGCGCCACCTGCGCCCACTGCGCCACCAAAACTTAAAGCACCAATCGTTGCAAGGGTAAGGTTTGCATTTGTGGATGAATTTAAACCACCAACAAAAGCAATCGGGCCAGAGCCTGCAGTAAGTACTAAAGCAGTTGCAAAACTTGTATTTAAAGCAGTGAAAGATTGACCACTAGCACCAGTGGTCGTAATTGCTGCACCATTAATCCCGATAGAACCAGAAGCACCTGCATTAACTTGAACTTTGGTTAATGCCCCGTTAGTTGCTGCACCCAAGGATCCACCCAGGGTAACCACACCTGTAGCACCAAGAATCGTGATAGTCAGATCCTTGGTAAGAGCTGCACTATTAGCATCAACCGTGTTGATTGCGATGTTGCCATTACCGCTGGCTTGAATCGCAAGGCTTTGGTTTAAGGTAACTGGCCTAGATAGGCTGATAAAGCCGTTGGCAGGATTTGAATTAAGCGTAACTGTACCCGAGTTAGTGGTTTTTCCAATTTCAACGCTAGGAGTTGAAGAACCCGTAGCAGTTTCGGTAATGTTGCCATTGGCTATTACATCGCCTAATAAAGTAAGAAGCCCTGAATGAGTGAGTACCACATTACCACCATTGATGGTGGTAACTGGGCCGAGTTTCAAGGTACCGTTAGTAACGGGAGTTGCATCAGTCTTCAAGGTAAGGCCAGCAGCAGCATTTAAATCAATCGTACCAGAAAGATCGATGGCACCCTGCACCGCTGTGGATGCGCCGGTGGTAAAGGAACCCGCTTTAATGTTTACATTGGTTGCAGTAAGCGATAAAGCATTGTTAGTAAGACTAATAGCACCCAATCGCGCATTGGTAGCTTGACCAATATTTCCACCAAAAATGATATCGCCGGTGGTATTGATTGCAATACCCTTAGCTGCAGAAGCAGCACTATCAATCACCGAACCAAAAGTAACATCAGCACCGGCCCCAGAAGTGGTAACCTGAAGATCATTGTTTAACAAAAGCTGAGTAACATTGGTCAAGCCAATCGAAAAATTACCAGAGCCAACAGTGATTGTCACAGGGGAAGCACCACCAGAACCCACGATAATATTAGTGGATTGTGTAGCAGTTTCTGTAAAACTATTACCGGAAAGAATATTACCCAAAAGGGTAAGGGTTGCGCCATGGCTAAGAGTGATAGTGCCGGCACCTGCATTCAAGGTGGTAAGGGCGTTCACCAAAGTGGTACCACCCGAGGTTAAATCAATCTTGCCTGATAAAGAACTTATGGAGTTACCCATGCTGATTCCAACAGTTGTATCAAGATCAATATCCGAAGTATAAGTTTGAATTCCCGTGATCAAAATGTTGCCGATGAGTGCAATGCCCGTATCAGTTTTCAAACTTGCAGCATTGATGCTAGTCCCAGAAAGGCCATTGGAAGCTGCGGTGATTAAAATTGCACCAACCTTGTTGGAAGAACCAATCGCTTGGAAGGAAAGTGCCCCGTTAGAGGTTAAAGTCAAATTAGCAGCATTGGTTGAATCAAGCTGATTGTTAAAAGTAATGGGCCCAGAAGCAGAACTAAGAGTTAAATTATTTGCGTAGTCAACATTACCTGTGAAAGTTTGGCCAGCTACCCCACCCGTTTTAATGGTACGGGATGCAATATTGGTTTTACCACCCGAAGCAGAAACGGTTGCAACCGTTAATGAAGCAAGATTCTCAGCATTAGTGCCACCAATATCGCTATTGAGGTTGATAAGCGCCCCACCCGTAGCCTGGATAAGAAGATTATAAGAACCTGAACCGCCAGACTTAATGGTGGTATTGTTCGCTGCTATAACCGTTGCTTTCGTGGTAATGGTGCCTGTACCACCTTCAACCGTGTAAGGATCTCCTGTTACATAACCCGAACCAGCAGAAGTTATAATAATCGAAGTGATTGAACCTGAAGCATTGGTAGTTGCTATGCCCGTTGCTGCAGTTACAACTCCGCCTGACCCTGCAGTTCCAATGGTTACCGCAAAGCTTGAGGATGCTGTATAACCAGATCCGCCACCGCCGGGTGCGACCACAACAGAAAACAAACCTGTGCCAGAAGTTGTGCCCACGGTAATGGAACCGGTGCCTACCGACTTAAACTGCACATCTTTATTCAACACCATGCTAGCATCAAAACTTACTGGCAAGCCAGAAGTGGTGGATTGCAAAACCAAAGTATTTGCAGAATTGGTGTCACCAAAAGTAACCAGACTGGCACTAGCAGCAGCCCCTCCTGTCTTTGTAGTCTGAGTGATGCTACCTGCGCTGCTGATGTTCCCCAAAATATTAAGACCAACATCATTGGTGAAAGAGACAGAACCATTATTACTGGTGGTGATACTGCCTACAAAAATATCGCCATCTGCAGTAAGTTTAAGCCCTGAAGAACCAGAGTAAGTCTGCAACCCTTTGAGTGTAATTACCCCAGTTGCAGTAGCATCCAAGGATAAAGCTGTAATGGTATTGGTGCCTGCATTAATAGCTGCAGCGCCCCCAATGGTGATATCGCCCATAACCACGCCACTGGTACCACCTACTGCGCCCGAGAATGTAACATTTTTGCTGGTGCCTGACTGAACAGTAATTGCAAGGTTCCTAGAAGCAGAGCCGGTTTGCGTATCGACCGTGCCATTAAAAATGACATCGCTATTGGAAAGAATGGTCAGATTTTGTTTGAGTTGAACAGGATTGAGGAATTGGAATCCGGTATTAGTGCCTGAAACCTGGAAGGTAACAGGTGTGGTGTTGCCAACCACAATATTACCATTGCTGCCTACAGTTTCGGTAAAGGATCCCGCAGTGATGTTATTGTTAAGGGTAAGGGTGCTGCCATGCTTGATGTTGATGGCCCCCGCAGCGTTGACACCTGCATTTAATGCCCCAACAGTTACTGTGCCGGTGGAAGCCTCAATATCAATATTAGAAGCAACGGTAGCTGTTCCGGTAGTGTTAGCTGATAATCCGGTAATCGTAACCGTTTGGCCATTGACAAAGCCAGAACCTGAGGTCGCAAGATTAACAGCAGTAAGATCTCCAGAACCATTTACAACAGCAGTACCCGTAGCACTTGTTGTTCCACCTGTAATTGTTACCGTTTCACCATTGGTAAAACCAGTCAAAGCCCCTGTTATGGTAACCGCAGTTAAAAGTCCGCCATTATCCGTAGTGATTGAACCAAGGTTAATAGGGCCATTGTTACTGTAAAGCTTTACATTATTAGTGATGAACTGGGACCCACTAACGGTAATAGCCCCTGCAAGATTATTAATGGTGCTGATTGAATCTGCATAAATACTACCGGTGATTTGCAAGGAAGCTGGAGTGCCATCGATAACGATTTCACCCATTCTCACAGAACCAGTACCAATACCAGTAGCACCTGTAACATTAATAGCCCCGCCATTGGTCTTTAAAGTAAGATCCGTACTTGCAACTGGGCCCGATATATTTCCGGTAATTGCAACATTACCACCAGTGCCACCATCCAAGGTAGTATCGTCTTCTACAAGATTTAAATTACCAGTAATCGTAATACCCGCTTGAGTAATTACACTCACCGAGGTATCCGTAATATCTTGAATGGTAACGATGCCAGCAGCACCCGCATTTGCGGTAAAAGTGAATAACGGAACTGAAGACCCAATTTCCCCATTGGTATTGATTGTACCCAGAGTTGATTGTAACCCCAAGGTACGGATATTATTAATATTCACACTATCGATGGTACCCGTGATGGTAATACCACCGCCCACATTCATCAGGGTATTTTGTGCGACAATAAGATCCCCACCAAATACCGCCCCAGAAGAACCGGCAGTCGTTAGGGTAATCGCAGCGTTAGATCCCAAAGTAACTTCAACTGCGCCATTTTGGGTGATACCCGCAGCATTTGTAATGTTACCGGTCAAGGAAACAGTGTCTGAAGTTGAACTATTAAGGGTAAGGCCCCCAGCAGAACTTAAATTAACCGGCCCAAGGGCGATGTTAGAAGAACTATTGATCTGGGTTACGGTAGCTTTAGCATTGGTAACAACATTAGCAATTGTATAAAGGTCATATTGAATTGTTGAATAACCCACACCCGCTGTTCTGATTTCAAAGGAAGCAATTCCACCTGCACCATCAATACTAAGAACCTCAATAGTCGCTATAGTGGTAATAGTTCCGCTGATTTGACCAACATTAAGAACTTGACCCACACTAAACCCTGTGCCTGCAACATCTTTTTGCAAGGTGATGATATGATTATCATGGTTGGTGCTTAAAGTTAAACCATTAGTGCCGGTAAGGGTGGTTGTTACCGTAGAAAAATCAATATTCCCAATCACCGGGGTAGTGGAAGAAACTGAAACCGATGCTGCATTAAAAATGGTACCCATCGCCTGCAAAAGAGTAGGGCTTCCATTGGTAATGCTGATATCGCCCAGAGGCTGGGACGGACTATTATCGCCCACATTCCCCTGGAAAATAATATTGCCTTGAATGTTATTGATGTTCAGGGCTTTGGCGCCCACTGAACGAACGCTACTTCCAAAAGTAAGCGAAGACCCTGCACCACTACCCTTAAGTGTGGCTCCATCATTAAGCAATACAGGCCGGGAGAATAAAATATCCTTGGTCGAGCCAGTAACTTCAATGGTCACAGCACCACCCAAACCTGCGCCAAGCAACACAGAACCAGTTCCGCTGGTTTCCGTAAAGGAATTAGCTTTGAAACTGGTACCCGTGAATTGCAAATTCCCACCATGATTCAACAAGGCATCCCCTGTCGCATTGGTGTTGCTTAAAATAATATTGGCGGATCCCGAAGAAATGGTGCTCAAATTAAGACCATCCACGGTATTAATCACGCCCATGGTGATAGTGCCCGAGGCATTGATTAATACATCATTATCACCAATGGGAGCACCAGCATCGGTATAGGTTTGGGCGCCTGAAACAGTAAAGGTACCTGCAACCGTAACTGAACCATCCGTCTTTAACGACTGGGCAGTAATAGCACCCGAACTAAACAATGAAGGGTTAGCCCCAGTAATCAATATATCTTGCAAGGCCCCGGCAGGGCCAGTGGCACTTTGCCCGAGTGAACCAAACAAGAGTTGGCCGGTTGTTGAAAAAGTAACATCGTTGGTCAAATTACCATTGCCTGAAAGATCATTCACAAACTGAATATTTCCGCCACTTTCATTGAAAGTAGTAGAAGCATTGATAATTGCATTACCTGTTACGGAAAAACCACTTTGGGTATTGATCACATCCGCAGATGCATTGAACACCACTTTGCCACTGCCACTTGCAGTTGCAGCTAAGGTAATTCTTGCAAGGCCACCGGTATTACCAATATCATTGAAAAAGCTGATCTGGCCATTGCTGGTGTTCAAGGTAAGGGTGCGAACTGCGGTTGCAGAATCAATCGTGTTGTTAAAAGTAATGTTGGTCCCGGAAACCCCCCCAGCGGGATTTATCGAAAGATTTTGCACCAGAACAACAGGGCTTACAAAATTAAATCCAAGAGTGGATCCGTTAATACTCGTCAAGATTACGGGGGCGGAACTGCCCACTAACACCTTGGTGCCAGCTTCTTGAGAAAAGAAATTAGCAATATTGGATACCGAACCCAGTACTTCGATGGTTCCAGAAGTTGCATCGGTGCTATTTAAAGTAACATTCCCAATACTATTCAGGTTCATGTTATTTGTTTTGATGGAGCCCGTGCCGGTTTTTAGCACTACATTACCGCGGTAATTTTGAATTGCGGTAGGTGTGGAAAGATCTATCGGCCCCACAAGTGGAACCGTGGTGAAAAGCCCGCCCACATTGACAATACTAGCAGCGCCAAGAATCGAAAGACCTTTGGAGGCAACATCTAAAGTCACATTCCCAAGGGCCTGACCACCTGCAGTACCAAGCGAATTAAAAGTCACCGCCCCTGCAGTTCTTACATTTAAATTACGCGAGGTTCCTGCATTAGTGATCGAGGAAGCAAACGAAATATCTCCATTGAGCAGATCATCCGCACGAAAAACCGTATTACCCAACAACGCCACGGGATTGGCAATGGTAATTCCCTGCACCCCAGTTTGCACAGTGCTAGTACTGGAACCATTACCGACATTGATTACATTCATATCTAAAAGCGACAACTGGCCGCTGGTGGTCAGACCTTTTGCAAGAGTCAAGGAACCACCTGTTCCGCCCGCAGCTAACCCGTTTCCATCCAACACCACAAACGCATCTGCTTCAAACAGGCTGCCCGTGGTTTGTGATACAATTACAGAATCAGCAAAATTAATAGTGGTACCTGCGCCCCCGACCAATTCCAAATAAATCGCCTTGGTCCCCACAGTTCCGTTGGCATAATTTTGAGTTGCGTAAATATTAACATTTCCACGCAAGGCATCTGCACTGCTAACCAGCGACAACCTTTCAGCATTGACTTCTGTGAATAATACCGCAGTTCCAAAAGTCAAGTTTTGGATTGCCAAGGGATTAACCCCTGCACCATTTCCCTGCAATAAGATAGATCCGATACGACCATTGTAAAAACCTATCCTGCCACCCACGCTCACGTTGCCACTGGTGGCAAAGGTAAGGCCAACAGGAGTATTATTAACGAAATTATCCACCGTACCTGAGATGTTTATACTGCCAGTATTTGATTTTAATAAAACAGGCAAAACACTAGTGTCCACAAAGCCGACCACTCGGCCCCCCGAACCAGGAGCTCCCAAAACAAAATAAGTTGCATCATTAACATACCCTGCACCGGTAAGCAAAAGATTGATACTGGAAAGGGCACCACCTGTACCTGTGGTTGCAATGCCAGTTGCATTAGAAACCGTTGCGGTGACAAGAGCATTTGAAGCACCGGATGTGGAACCAATTACAGTATAAGTAGATCCATCCTGAACAAACCCACCAGGATTTGTCGTCAGGGTAATCGTAGAAATAGCCCCTGGGGTTGCAGAAGCCACCGTGGCAACAGTCCCTGTCGCATCAAAAACATTAGCTCTGACAGTTCCCAAAGTTCCAGGCCCTGTAACAGGCGTCACCGTGTAAGTGTTTCCATTAATATAACCCAAGCCAGGAGTGGTTAAAGTAATCCCCGTAATTAAACCACCGGGAGTAGCACTAATAATCCCTTCGGCAGGCGTGGTTAACCCACCGCCTGTTAAGGTAACCGTGGCTCCATCGACATAATTCTGGCCCTGATTATTCACCGTAACTGTATTAAGCCTATTTCCCTTGATGGTAACCGTTTCACCGTTAGTATAGCCTGAACCGCCACTACCACCAGTTACCGAGACCGCAGTCAATCTGCCCCCTAAAACAGTAACCGTACTGCCAGAAATATAACCGCTACCACCCGAACCGGGGGATACAGAAACTGCACTAAGGGAACCAGGATTAGCTGTAGGTGCAATTGCGTTTTGTAATAAAATCGAAGAACTTGCTACAGGGAAATTAATATCTCCACTGGTTGATTGAATGGTAGCCCCATTACCAATGATGGTGCCAAACCCTGATGATGGATTGGAGCCACCTTGTATGGTGATGTTACCAGTGCCCGCAGCAAAAATTTTATTACCAGAACCAATATTGACCGTGGAAATTACCGAATTAGCAGTAAGGGTAATATTACCCGCTCCCTGGGTGGCAATACTTGTGGCGTTCAAACTGTTAAACACACCGGCAGGAAGTGATATACTAGAACCCGATAAGGCCCCTGCATTCAAAGATATATCACCAGAGCCCTTGGCTGCAAGATACCCATTAATGTTCAGATCCCAAACCGCACCAGCAGGAGTAACACTTAAACCAATATTCGCAGAACCACCAACTTGTGGCGCTGCAAGATCAAACCCCTGTGTATTAGCAACTGCAGAAGCTGCAAAATTAAAACCAGCAGGAGCCCCAGTTGGCGTTACTATACCAATAGCAATGGGATTTACATAATTAGAACCACCAGCTGTTACATTCACAGAAACCAAACCACCATATGCATTTTGTGCACTAGCATCAAAAGTACCAGTTCCAGGTACCGTCAAATTAGTGATCGTAAAAGGAGTAGGCCGAAGATTCGTGTAAGAACCAGGTGTCAAAATCCTAAATTGCGGGGTAGCACCAAGAGCAGTAATAACCGCTTGCGCTGCTACTAATGTAGCACCACCACCACCCGAAATAGTTATAGTGTCTCCCAAATTAAAAGTACCAGTAGTGGTCGACGTTATATTATAAGTAGCATCTCGATTAAACCCAATTAAACCAGTGGCGGCGGCGCCTGTTCCCGAACCACCAGAAATGGTAAGCGTACCACCAGCCGTAGTTGGTGAAGTAAAATAACCATTTCCAGCGGTTCGGGTAATTGGACTAATATTATTTAAATAAATGCCATCAATTGTGGAACTACCAACAATAAGTGAAACGTCAGGTGTTCCGCCCAATACATTTGTAAAATTAAAATTTACCAAGCCTGCCAAGGTGGGATCGTTAGTAATAATTGTAAGAGTTTGACCTACATTGGTAAAACTTCCAACCGCCAATTGGTTAGGTAATCCAGGTGCTGGGGTTCCATTCGTCCAAGTATTCGGGGAACTAGTGGTGATGGTAACACTTGAGCTATTAGCTTGGCCGTTGGAGGCACTGTTATTAATGGTGAAAGTCGTTCCGTTTAAATCGCTGCTTAAATAAAGATTAATCACCCCCCCCTGAAAATCAAAGTTACTTGGGTTAAGCCTGGTTTCCAGAGGTTCTAGATAAAGATCCCTATGCAACTTAGGAGTTTGCCTGGAAGAAACTTTCTTCTTGTTGTTCCTGCGGGAGAGAATGGAACTAAGGCCTTTGAACCAGGAGCTTGCCATGTGTAAACCTCTTGTAGACATCTCAAAAACAAAATATTAAACATTCGTAAAGCTTAAGAGCGCAGCATTGCTTAGGACACCCCAGCTATGCATCTTGCCCAAATTACGCACTATGGATTAAGTCTAATCTGGGTAATAAATAGACGCAAACGGTATTTAAATGTAACCTAAATTATTTAAACATCAACGCC
>Ga0209296_1001151_pt1 | contig 20978 bp, 16 predicted proteins | sample S_130206_EF_Meta_FD_187319 | JGI IMG/M metagenome (GOLD analysis project Ga0209296, IMG submission 187319) | Freshwater microbial communities from Lake Simoncouche, Canada to study carbon cycling - S_130206_EF_MetaG (SPAdes) (version 2) | ecosystem: Environmental > Aquatic > Freshwater > Lake ...
AAATTATACAAATAGTTGAAAATTTGTCAACCTATTTTAATTTATTATTATATTTATATCTAAAGGAATAAACAATTATGGCAGACCTACTAAATAGCAACGAGATCTTCTTTACAACATTTGAACCCAAAGTTAAAAACAGGTTTCTTTTGTACTGTGACGGTATTCCAAGTTTCTTAATTAAGAAATGTAAGAGACCATCCCCAAAAAGCGAAAAGAAGACTCTTGACCACATCAACGTTCAAAGATACTATAAAGGCAAAACCACCTGGGATGATATAACAATTGAACTATATGATCCAATCGTACCATCTGGTGCGCAAGCAGTTATGGAGTGGATTCGTCTTGGACACGAATCTGTTACTGGGCGTGATGGTTATAGTGATTTTTATAAGAAAGATTTGACTATCAATGTTCTTGGACCTGTTGGTGATAAAGTAGAAGAATGGACACTTAAAGGTGCATTTATCACTAGTGCAGATTTCGGTGAATTAGATTGGTCTGACAGTGGTGAAGCTATGACAATTAGTTTAACTTTAAGCGTAGATTATTGTATATTGCAGTATTGATTCATTCAAAAATTATTCTTTTACCCTCTATTAAAACTAGAGGGTTTTTTATTGACTTTTAATCAAAATGGTTCATATTTATATATGAAAGTGTAAGTATGAATAAAGAAGACATAAATAAAATTATAAAATCAAATCCCGACAGTTATGTTCAGATAATAAAGTCTAAACATAAGGATTTTTATAATCAGATAAATGTAGACTATTCTGGGGAAACATTTGGGGAAAAATTATATAAAAGTATACATGGAGAAAGAAAGTGTAAAGTTTGTAATAACCCAACTAAATTTAAATCATTTACAGTTGGTTATTCCGAATATTGTAGTAAGAAATGTAGTAATATATCTACTGTTAGTGCAAGAACAAATACACTGATTGAAAAAAATAAACAAAATAGACATTTATATTATGAAACCAAAGTGTGTTTGGTGTGTAGTATAAATTTTGAATCTTTAATTTATAGAAATCAAAAATGTTGTAATGCTAAATGTAGTGGTGTATATGTTGCTAAAGATATTAATCGTGTAGATAAAATTAAAAGTACCAAATTAAATCGTTATGGAAGTGCAACATATGTTAATGCTGAAAAAGCAAAATTAACTTGTATAGAAAAATATGGAGTGGATAATATATCAAAAACGGAATATTTTAAGGAATTGGCAAAAAGTGATTCTAAAAAAAGATTTTTTGACAATATTTTAAATCATAAATTATCAACGGTTGCAATTCCATTATTTACACAAGAAGATTATATTTCAACAGATAAAAACAATTTATATAAATTTAAATGTAAACAATGTAATGATATATTTGAAGATCACATTGATGGTGGACATTTACCCAGATGTTTAAAATGTAATCCGTATATTGCAGGTTTTAGTCACAATGAAAAAGAAATAGTAAATTATGTAAAAAGTTTAATTGGTGATATAGATTTGATTGAAAATGATAGAAGTATACTTAACGGATTAGAATTGGATGTATATATTCCAGAAAAGAAAATAGCAATTGAATATAACGGTTTGTATTGGCACAGTGAAAATGCTGGTGGTAAAGATAAAAATTATCATTTGAATAAAACAAAGATATGTGAATCTAAAGGAATAAGACTTATTCATATATTTGAAGATGAATGGGTATACAATAAAAATATTGTAAAAACCAAATTAAAACATATTATAGGCAAATCAAATGAAAAATCTATATACGCTAGAAATTGCACTATTAAAGTCATAGATGATTGCAAATTGTTTCTTAATGAAAATCATATACAAGGAGACTGTTCATCGTCTATTAAACTTGGTGCCTACTATAACAATTTATTGGTTGCGGTAATGACATTAGGTAAAAAAAGAAAGTCATTGGGTTATATCAACAAAGATAAAAATGAATATGAATTAATCAGATTTGCAACAAATCAAAGAATAGTAGGTATTGCTGGTAAATTGTTAAAACATTTTATCAAAAACTATGATCCATATAAAATTATAACTTATGCTGATAAAAGATATAGTGTTGGTAACTTATATGAAGTATTGGGTTTTATTAAAATAAAAGACACCAAACCAAATTATTGGTATTTTGAAAGTGGAAACGATGTTAGATGGCACAGATATGGATTTGCAAAACATACATTGTCAAAAAAATTAAAAAGTTATGATGTAACACTAAGTGAATGGGATAATATGAAAAACAATAATTATGATAGAATTTGGGATTGTGGTCATGGAAAATATGAATGGATTAAAAAAGACTAAGATATTTATTGTATATGAAGAAACATGTAGCATTTGCATTTGGTAGATTTAATCCTCCTACGGTAGGACATAAAAAGTTAATTGATACGGTAGTTGACGCATCAGATGGTGGTGATTTTTATATTTTTACAAGTCAATCACAGGATCCTGATAAAAATCCATTGGATTATCAAACCAAGGTCAATTTTTTAAAGAAACTATTTCCTGATATACAAGATAAAATTGTATATGATGTATCAATTAAAAATGTTTTACAAGCCGCAGATAAATTAAAGGCAAATGGTTATACTGATGCAACATTTGTGTGTGGTAGTGATAGAGTTCCAGAATTTACTAAACTATTGAACACATGGAATGGTATGGATAAAACACCTAGATTTGGTGTTTTAAATATCATTAGTAGTGGTGAAAGAGAAGATGGTATGGAAGGAGTGGGAGGAGTTAGTGCTAGTATGGCAAGAGAATTTGTAAAGAATAACGATTTTGAATCATTTAAGGGTACTGTTCCAAATAATCCACAATTAGCAAAAGAATTATTTGATGCGGTTAAACAAGGTATGGCAACATCCAAAAAAAAGATAAAGGAATGTATTATACAACTTATCAATGAAATATTGAATGAAGATGAGTCTGATGTTAAACAAGCAGTTAAAAAAACTAATGATGCTTTACTCGCACAAAGACAAATAGAATTATCATCTGCAAAAGATAAAGAAAAAGAAGTAAGTGCAAGACAAAGAATGGCATCTTCACCTGAAGAAAAAAAGAAAGTGGATGACGAATTGAAAACCGCAAAAGAAACTGTAAAGTCAAAAACAGATTTATTGAAAGCAGCACAACAACAATCTCAATCGTCTTAAATTAAATAAATTAAAAATTATAACTTTATACTATATATTGGTATACTGAAAGTTATAATTTATGGACGACTATACAATTCCTATTACAAAACCAGCTAGTCAATTTGCTGGAAATAGTTCTCAACCAAAACAAGAAACAACTTATCCATCTGAAATAGTTGATTTGCCAAGTCAGGGACATTTTTATCCTTCTTCTAGTCCATTGAGTAATGGTACTATTAACTTAAAGATAATGACTGCAAAAGAAGAAGATATTCTTACCAATCAAAATTATATCAAAAAAGGTATTGTGTTGGATAAGTTGATTGAATCACTTATAGTGGATAAAGATGTAAAACTAGATGATTTGTTGTTGGGTGATAAAAATGCAGTATTTGTAGCTACCCGAAGATTTGCTTATGGTGATAGTTATGGTCCGCTTCAAATTAAATGTCCGTCATGTAGAGAAAATAATGAATGTACATTCAATTTAAGCGATTTGAAATATAAAGATGTGGATGTATCAAAGTATCCACAAGGATCAAATCAATTTGATGTTGAACTGCCATATTGTAAAAAGACCGTAACTTGTAAATTATTAACTTCAGGAGATGAAAAACAGATTGAAAACGAGTTAAAGATGTTACAAAAAATTAAAACTGGTAATACATCAGATGTAACTACCCGATTAAGATATACAATTGTAGCAGTAAATGGAAATTCAGATAAGGCAGAAGTAAAGAAATTTGTTGAAAATGAATTGACATCCAGAGACAGTTTTGAATTAAGAAAGTTGATTAAAGAAAGAACTCCTGATATTGATTTAAATTTTGATTTCAAATGTGAACAATGTAATCACGACGAAAGGATAGGTGTACCGCTAACGGTACAGTTTTTTTGGCCTGACTCCGGCAGATAAGTTGTTAATTCACGAGCAGATATTTAGTCTATCATATCATTCACAAGGTGCGTTTACACAGGATATTGCATATAAATTACCTGTGTATTTACGCATTTTCTATTTAAAGAAACTAATAGAAACAAAAGAAAAAGAAAAAGAAGCTATGGAAAAGGGATCAAAGTCTTCTTCTAAACCCAATTCTAGACCGAACATTTCTAGAGGAAAATGATAAAAAGTATTATTTGTCGTATATTTATAAACATATAATTTATGGCATTAAATGAATATCAAGAAAAATTGAGATATGAAGAATTGTCTGCTAAAAATGCGAATCAGAGAACCGCAGCAGAAGAAAGAGAATTACAATTATTAGATGCTCAACTTGAAAAATGGGAAAGAATTTCTAATACTGCGGACGATATAACACAAGCATTAGCGAATCAACTTAAATACACAAAACAACAAACCGAAGCTTTTAGAGGAGTCGTCAATGCATTTCAACCTTTAAATCAAAAAGCAGCTGATTTGTATTCAACGATAAATGCTTTAAAAGACCCATTAACTGCGGGTTTTAAACTAATAGAATTGTCTGCAAAAAGATTTGTTGAATTGGATAATGCAGCAAAAGCATTTAGAGATACTACTGGATTTTTATCATCTCAGACAAAAGAAGTTGAAACTAATATTAGACAATCTAGTAGAGATCTCGCTGAATTTGGTGTAAGTGTTGATGTTGCAAGAGATTCTGCCGCTGCATTGGCTACAGCTTTTGGTGATACTGCGATTGCAAGTAAAGAAAATTTAGAATATGTTTCGTTGATGAAACAAAATCTAGGAATATCTGCGGATGATTCTGTTTCATTGATGCAAAATTTCATGGGTATTGGGGGTATGACATCACAAGTTGCGAGAGAAACTGCTGGTGCAGCAGCGAGTTTGGCAAAAGCGGCAGGAGTTCCATTTGGTGCAGTAATGAAAGAAGTTGCTAAACCATCTGATACTGTCAGATCACTAATTAGAGGTAGTGTTGATGGTTTAATAAAAGGTGCAATTGAAGCAAAAAGATTGGGTACATCATTAGAATCGGTTGGTAAAGCTGCTGCGGGATTGTTAGATTTTCAATCATCTATAAATGATGAAATGGAAGCCAGTGTTTTGTTTGGTAAAGATGTAAATTTACAAAAAGCAAGAGAATTGTCATATGCTGGTGATTTAAAAGGATTAGCAAAAGAACAATCTAGATTATTACAAGAAGCTGGGGATGTTTCTAAAATGGATTATTTCCAAAGAATAGGAATTGCTAAAGCAATGGGAATGACTGTTGAAGAAATGGACAAAATGAATGCTAAACAACAAGAGTTAAATAAACTAAAAATAGACGATCCTGCAACTTATGCGAGATATACCGCTAATTTGGATACAATTAATAAAACTAACGAAAGTTTATCTGAAAAATATCAAAAAGAATTAAAATCACAACAAATTGCAAGTCAACAAGAAAAAATAATGAATTCTATTAATTCTATAATGACAGAATTAGCTGACGCATTATTGCCTGTCATTAATACATTAGTACCAATTTTAGGTGTTTTACTTAAAATAAGTGTAGTATTAATCAAATTTATATTGGCACCATTTAGACTTTTGAACGATGCAATTGATTATTTCTTTAAAACATTTAGTGGTGCAAAACAAACATTTGATGATGTTGGAAATACTATAAACAATTTTTTTTCAGATATCTTAAATCCTGATAATTTGGCAGGTAAAGTTGGATTATTTGTAGCAGGATTGACCGGACTAATTGTTACGGCTTTTATGGGAGGAACAATAATGGGACTAATAACTTCAGCAATTACTTGGCCATTTAAAAAGGCGTTTGACATTTTACCAAATTACTTTAAAGGCGCTGTTAATAAACTTCCACAATCTATTCAACAACCCATTCAAAATATTACTAATAAATTAACAGGATTTACGGGTTCAAGCGTATCGGCAGTACCAGCAGCCGCATCAACAGCTGCAGCACCAGCAACCGCTGCGGCTGCTGCAGCACCAGCTGTTCCGAGTGCGGCTGGCGCAGCTACATCATCAATACCACCTGTTCCACCAACCGCAAATAAAACTGCAGGTCAAAATATAAAAGAATTTTTGACAAATTTGGCAGATGGTATCAAATCATTTAAACCTCTCGGTGAAATATTAAAAGGATTACTTGGAATTGCAGCTGCTGGTCCTGCATTTTTATTGTTTATAACTGCTATTCCTGGCATTTTATTAATGTCCGCCGTCGGCGCAATGGGACCGTTAATTGTTGGTGGATTTACCGCATTATCTACTGGAATAAAAATGATGGATATTAGCGCAATAGGTAAAGGTTTATTGGGAATAGCCGCTTTAGGGTTGTCAATAATACCATTTGCATTTGCTATGACATTATTTTCTGGTGTTAATTGGACTGGAGTTATTGCTGGAGCGGCAGCATTGGTTATATTTGCCGCTGCTGTTTTTGGATTGGGTGCATTATTAACTGGACCTGGTGCTATAATATTTGGTGCGGGTGTAATTGGTATTACTGCTTTAGGTGTTGCAATGTTACCTCTTGCTATGGCAGCTAAATTAGCAGGTGAAGGAATGAAAAATTTTGGATCCGGTGTTAAAGATATTGCGGCAAATATATCACAAATAGCTTCTTTAGAAGAAACACTTTCTATATTTAAAGATCAAGAATTGATTGCGGGGATTTATTCTATGGGTTTTGCTATAGCATTTTTAAACACTCAATTATCTGCATTAGGAACAAATTTACCAGCTTTGGCTGAAATTAATAAATCAAAAAATGAACAAAGTGCAAATGGAGAAGTTGTTGCAAAATTAGATGAATTGATAGGATTGATGCAGAGTGGAGCTATTGCGGTTAATATAGATGGTACTAAAGTAAGTACTGCTGTTGGAGTTGCTACAAAATTTAGAGGTGCAAGTTAAATAACTTGATATTTATAATATATGGCAAACCTTAACAATTTAGAATCACCTGCTCGATTATCTACTACTAATACACAAATTGTAGGTGCTGGATATACATTGCCATCAGGATTTAATGATTTAAGACAACCAGGTGAATTGAGTGTATTATATGCTCAAAATAGTGATGCAATTTATAACAAGTATAAACTAGAAACAAATAACAGTGGTTTATTACGATTTGGTCCTAAACAACCATTTATTACAGTTAATCCCAATAATGCAAGAAAAGGTGTAAATGGATTAAAAAGATATGAAAGTAGATCTTTACCGATTGGTTCTGCATTACAAGATGTAGTTAGAATATCAAAATTTAGTGTTAGTGGTAACGGTATAATTTTCTTGGGTAAACAATTACAACTACAAGGATTAAATTCATTTAATGAAACTAAGTTATATAATCCATTGATGCCTATTTTGGCATCAACAAGTATTGCTTCATTTGGTTTGATTACCCCTCCTACTAGACATATTGAGCCAAATTTGGGTGGTGTTCTTGGTGCTTTAGGACTTGGTGCAGTATCAAATGCTTTGGGTTTAAATAAACCAACACCACCTAAAGGAACCGTTGGTGCAGGTGCATTACCAATTAATGCTGGTGACGGTGGTAAAGGATTAATACGTGGTTCAACTGCGTCACAAGCAAATAAGAATTTTCAAAGTAAATGGCAAGGAAGTTCTAAAAAAGGATTTAGTTTTGGTTTATCTGCTATTGGAGATTTTTTTAAAGCTAATACATTATTTGGCGCTTTTTCAGCGATTAAACAACCATTAAATGAAACTTATAATGTTAGTGAAGGTTCTTATGGAACAATGTTAGGTTCTAGAGGAAAGTTTGATTATTATGGTTCCACTGGAACTGTTTATAAATGGGGAGATAATTTTTATCAAAGATGGGATGCTGGTGCTAATTCTGGAAATGCAAAAGAATTAATTAAGAAAAAAGGAGAAACTTCTGCTCCCGATAGCAGTAAGAAAATTTTTATTTTTAATAAAACTGTACCTTTTACATCAAATTATTTTGGTGTGCCACTTGGATATGATTCAAAGGATGTAAATAGATATCGTAAATATGGTGATAATGTTGGTATTATACCGATAAGAAAAGAAGGAAATCAGTCTGTATATACATATTCTGATATATTATCAATTTATAAAGTTTATCTGGATACTGATATTGAATCTGGTACGTCAAATAAACAATCTACTAAGTTTACCGACAAGGATTCTACGGCGGTAAAAGATATAGAAGACAATTTAAAACAAGTAATTAATAATATTAAAAGTGCGGGATATAAATTTGACGGAGAAACTGATGATGATTTGATTAATCCACAATTTTCGGATGGAACACTAAAAGGATACGATTATATTAATGAATTAACAAAAAATCCAGATGCACAAAAACAAAAAGTAAATCCATTTAATTATAATAAAGGTGCATATCTTAGAAAATTTGCATTTGGTAAAAGAAAATTATTATTGGACGATATTGAAGGAAAAGGATTTTCTGGTGCAAATAGAAATGATAAAATCAATTTATTTGAAGTTTTATCCGAAAGTGAATTTGAAAAGACGTATTCAGAAGATAGTGATTTAATCAAATTTTATTTTCATGATATTGTAAATAATAAATATATTCCTTTTAGAGCTACTGTTACTGGATTGAATGAAAACTTAAATGCGGACTGGACTGCAATTGAATATATTGGAAGAGCTGATAAATTACAATCATACAAAGGATTTTCCAGAGGTTTAAGTTTTAAATTTAATGTTGTTGCTAACAGTATAAAAGAACTATTACCAATGTGGCAAAGAATTAATTACTTAGTAGGATTAACCAAACCAGCTAATTATACTAGTGGAGATAAAAATAATCCTAGTAATATATATTCTAAATTTATTATACCACCAATGGTTAAATTTACAATTGGTGATATATATAAAAATCAGCCAGGAGTAATTAAAAGTGTTGGTATGAATATACCGGATAATTGTGCATGGGAAACATTAAGTGAAGAATATGCTGACAAAAATGATTGGAATTATTTAAATGGAGCATTGACTCCGAGTGGAATGATTCAATGGACTGATAGCAAAGGAAAATATGCACAATTTCCAAGAGAATGTGAATTGAATTTAAGTATAGATTTACTAGAAAAAGAAAGACCAATTGTAGGTGGAAATAATTTCGGTGATGCTTGGAGAGTATTAGATAAGAACGGAGATTATATCAATGGCATTGATTTAAATCAACAAGAAGGATTATCCGTATCAAAACCAAATTCATTTTCTGATAAAATAATGGTTCCCGATAAACCCAGACAAAATTTGGTACCTGCCAGACCCAATCTTGTTCCAACTGTACCAAATCAAATACCATAATAATTTATGAATAGATATACATTTGCACAACAAGATAAGAGATGGGACGGAAAGAGAGTATATAAGTCGTTATTATATCCTGTGATACCTGTTGCTTATAATGACATATATGTTATAACAAATGAAGTATCTACTTTTGATGCTTTGGCTAATAAGTATTATAAAGATTCTACGTTATGGTGGATATTGGCCCAATCTAATAATTTGGGTAATGGTAGATTGAGTGTGCCAGCAGGCATTCAATTGCGAATACCACAAAATATTTATAATATTATAGGGGATTTTAAGTTATTAAATTCATAAGTTATGGCAAAAACACCAGACAATAGACCGTGGGCACCACATCCAATTCCTAATTGGATAATTAAAGAATTTACAAGAAGACAAAATGATATTGGATTAGAATATCCTGTAAATGTAACATGGGACGATAATGGTTCTTGGCAAAACTATAAAGGGCCACTGACTGCTTGGGTAAGAGTATTTTCAAATGGAGTTGGAAAGGTCAATGAAAAAAGTAATTATCCAGAAAAAAGTGGATTTATTTTACAAGGAGGATATGGATTTGATAAAGTTTATGGCATACCTAATAATAAAAATGTATTGGGATATGATGCTGAAGGTAATGAACATACATTGGATTTATCAAATGATGGTAATTTGGTATCATTTCCAAATTCTGTATCTGATGATAAAAGAACGGTTCAAAAGTTTTTGCCTATTCCTGGTATTACATCAATTGATGCGGTAATACAAAAAGAAAGAATAAGAAAAATTACGGTTAATTGGAAATGTTATGGATATGCACAATTAGAGTATATGACACCATATTTTCTATCTCCAAAAATTAGTGCGTTTGTTGAATTTGGGTGGAATCATTTTAATCCATCATCTTTATTAGATTTGCGTGGGGGAGAAAATTTAAAAAAATTAAAAGATTTATTTACAGTTAGCGGATCTGTTTTATATGATAAAAACATAAGAGAATCGTATGGATTATATGATGTAACTATGGGAATCGTAAGTGGTTTTGATTTTTCAAGTCAAGATGGTATTACATTTGATTGTAAAACTGAAATATTATCTAAACATGCAAATTATTCAGGTGTATTAGTTAATGGTGCATCAAAAGTAGAATCGGATGATACAAAAACGAGTGTACAGTCTTCGTTTGCGTCTTATTTAGAAAAAAGAGTAACAAAGTTGCCTTCTTGTATTAAACTCGGTAACAACTTTTTTGATCCTTTAGACAAAAAAGAATCCGAATCAAAAGACTTTATATCAAAAGATTTTTATTTGGATAAAAATAAAAAGAAAAAAGTTGAAGATAGATTTTTTGTTGGAAGAAAAAGTGAATATGGCGATGATTCATATATGACCGGAATGTCAACTTATGATTGGGATTCTTCCGATCAAAAAGATGTATGGGTAACTTTTGGGTTTTTAGTTGAACTTGCTAATTTATTTTTTAAACAACCAATTGATATTAAATCAAGTGATGTTAAACCATTTGATCTTTATGAAATAGATACTAGTGATGTAGTTATTGGAGCACATCCCAATTTAATTTCATGTGATGGTAATGTTTTATTAATTCCTAATGCAAAAGCTCCTAAATTTAATGCGGGTATTTATTATCCACAACCTGATGATCCAGAAGATAATGATTATCAAAAACAAATAGGATTTGGAAACGGTAATATTTTTTCATCAGGAATCCCAACACAAGTATTAAAATATGATACTTTGTTTCCATATGATAGAACTGTTGCAAAAGTATTAAAAACAGGCACACAAGTTAGACAAAAATCTGAACGTTCAATTTTAAATTTATTTTTTACAACTGACACTGATATTAGTGTAGGAACAGGAGGAGCGGTAATGAGAGATGATTTGGATGGTATAATTAATAGATTTAGATACAATGATAAAATTGGAAATTCAAATAATAAACGTATAAAATTAAGCGAACCTAAAGGAACCAAGTCATTTCCAAGATGGGATAGTGAAGAACCTGTATCAAAGAAACCAAAAGGATATTGGGGAAATTTAAATGATTTATATGTCAATGTAAAGGTAGTTATAGAGTGTGCTAAATCTGCTGATACAGTTGAAAATTTTTATAATACTTTATTAAATAAAATTAGTATTGCAGCCGGTAAAATTTGGGATTTGTCTGTAATTGAAGACGATCATAAATTAAAGATTGTTGATAAAAAATTTATACAATATAATAATCTTAAAATCTATCAATTTGATATAGGATCAACAAATAAATTTATTAAAAGTTTGAATTTTACGGCTCAACTTTCCAATGTTGCAGCTAATCAAGTAATTGCATCTGCATCGTCAAATAAAACAAATTCAAAGTCGCCAACCGGAACAATAAATTTAAATCAATCTTTACAATTTCCATATGGAGATAGATTTAATTTAATACCACCTACGCCGACAACAGGTTCAAAAGAAAGACGTGGAAGTTCAGGATTGGTTGACAACAATCTTGAATCAATAAAACAATTACAAAAACCACCTCAAAATTCTACAGATACAAATGGTTCGTATATAATGTCATTTAAATCATTTGAAGAATCAACTACAAAAAGTTATGTTGGTACAGGCGGTTCTTATGGTGGTCTTGGTGGTGGCATGGGTGGTGGATTACCTCCCGCATCAATGTCGAATCCATTAAAAGAAGTATCAACTACAGGAAAAAATACTGGGTGGAATATAGTGAATCTTGTATTGCCAAATGAAACATTATTGATTGCATTAATGAATGATATGGATATGGAAAATAATACTAATGTTTATGGCGGTCAACAACCAGGATTCACTGTAGAAATGACATTACAAGGTATATCTGGGTTACGAACATTTCAATTATTTAGTTTAAAAAATTTACCGAGTCCTTATTCTGAAAGAGAAATTATGTGTCAAATTGTAGATGTATCTCATAAAGTTGACGCTGGCAATTGGACTACTACTATTAAAGCAGGTATTCGTTCAATTAGAGGCAAATCAATAACATTTACTACTGATGGTATAAACGAATATAAAATTAACCAATAAAATATTATGATTACACTACAAGAATATCAAAATTTGGGTGGGGATATTTTATCTGATGTTACATTTCCAAACTATTATAAACCAATCGTAACGAAGAATGAATATTCAAAAGGATATATCAATCGTTATTTTGTTCAAAAAATAAACGATTTAATAATAACCGAAGTAGATAAAAACATATATAATAAAATTTATGTTAATTATTTTAATAAATTAGTTATACAATGGATAATATCCGGTCCAAAAAACAATCAATATAAAAATAAAATTCTTGATAGAAAAGGAGTTCAAGAACAAAATATTCAAACATTGGTTGAATATGAAAAATCAATGAAAGGTATAAAAAATTATTTAAATAACCCACTTGAATTTTGGGACGGTAAATAATTGACTTTGATTTGTTATAATGTTACATTGTGTCAATGGTGTGTCTGGATAAACAATCGTATTCTAAATTCTTAGAATTGCATATTTCATCTGATTTTATTCTTGAATGTATACAATCTGATGAAAAGGTACATCCTTGTGTAGATGAATTGTGTATGGTTTTGATTCATATACTCAAATCCAAAACTACCTATGTTATCAATCTTACTCACCCAGATTGTAATGTTTTTTTCAATAAAGAAACATTAATCAAAGATTTTAATAAACTTAAGGGTAAGAAATGGGTATTTGACAAGAAAAAGTGTTTGCATCTATTTTCTATCAATAATCTGTATGATATCAACATCATTTTCTTTATTAGTGACGGTAAAGTTGATGATTATAGTGAATTTGATACAACTGCACATAATGTAATCAAAACCAGATTTCAAAAATATGGTGAATTGAATAAAGCAATTCCAATGGTAAAACATTTGGAAAAGTTTGAAAACATGTATGATGCGGTGTTGATTAGACTTAAATCTATTAAAATTGATGATAGTTTTCATAGTATCAATAGTACCATTACAGACAATCTTAAAATTCTTGAATACAACGGTTTGAAAGTTGATGTAGAATTGTTTAATAGGCATTTTGAAAACAAAACCAGCAAAGATAGGAATGGGTTTGTTTATACTCAATATAACCTATATACCGCAACAGGACGACCTAGTAATAGGTTTGGTAACATTAACTATAGTGCATTGAACAAAGAAAATGGATGTAGGGCATCATTAATTAGTAGATACGGTGATGAAGGTATGTTGTTTATGATTGATTATAGTGCCTACCACCCCCACATAGTTGCAAAGTTAATCAATTATAACTTACCGACAAATGCTTATGAATATCTTGGTAAGTTGTATTATGGTAAAGAAACTTTGACGGATGAAGAAATCAAAGCGTCAAAGAACCTTACTTTTCAATGTATGTATGGTAATATTCCAGTTGAACTATTAGAAATACCATATTTCAAGAAAATGAGTGATTATATTGCTCATAGATGGTTATTCTTTAGTGAACATGGTTATGTAGAAACTCCCATTTATAAAAGAAGAATTACCAAAAATCATATAAATGACCCAAGTCCAAATAAACTGTTCAATTATATCTTACAAGCAAGTGAAACTGAATTTGGTATGCAATCATTGGTTAGAGTAAATGAATACTTGAATGATAAACAAACCAAAGCTATACTATATACATATGACAGTGTTTTGTTTGATTGTCATACCAATGATAAAAAAGAAACTTTGGTGGAATTGAAACGGTTAATGTCAAACAATCAATTACCAGTTAAATGTTACATTGGTAAGAATTATGATGAAATGATAGTAATTGATATTTAAAAACTTTGATTTTCGTGTATATAGTAATATTTATATATACGAATGAATACAGATGCAGAAATAAAATTAAAAGACTTACAAAGTAAGTTACAACAGGTTGAAACTGTTATGCCATTGCCATTCAGTCAACAGATGCGAGAAAGTTTTCCGTTATATAAGATATTTGGTGAACAAGGAGATTATCATCCAAAAGAAAAAAGTTTACTAATAAAATGGTTAAAATTATCCGATGACATTGAAACGATTTTAAAAAGCATTCAACAACTCAATGACGAATTAGTAATTGCATCTGTAGGAAAAAGTAAATTATATCAAAATTATGCTGATGTAAAGTCTAGAATTGAATTAGCATCTGGTACATCTGTAACATTGGCAAATATTACTTCTACAAAACCAACTGGTTTTATTCATCAAGACATCAAGAAGTTCTACGATATATTTGATAATAGTGGTTATGCTAGCAAAGATAAGAAAAAAGAAAATACTGCGGATGTAGTATTATTGTATAATTGTAGTATTGCTGAAGTACAAACTGCTTTAAAAGACAGAAAAGTATCTGGTTTAGAAGATAGTTTGTGTGAAATAACTGGTACTGGAAAGAAATTCGCAATGGTTTCTTTAAAAGCAGGTGGTGATAGTTATCGTATTGGAAGAATGAAAGGTGCTTTTGATATACTTCCAGATAAACAAAGTTTCTCTGGAACACCTGCACAAAGAGAAAAATATTATCAATGGTTACAATCACAACAACCCGAAGAAAAGCCAGTTGAAAAAGATCCACGCAGTGTATTTACTGGTGGTGCATCTGTTTTTCAACAAAATGAAAGTATAAATCCAATATTTGAAGAAATTTATATTGGTAAAACACTACTAACTGAAATTGAATTTATATCATCATTAAAGTCATCTCTTAATAGAATATCGTCAAAAATAGGAGATTTATCTGCCGAATTAACAAAAGGATGGAGTGATTTCACACAAAAAGTTAAAAACACTATTGTAAAGATTTTTGGTAATATTGAACAAAAGTGTCAAGAAGACATGAATTATGCTAGAAATCAATATTCTGCTATGTTTAATAGTTGGGATAATATTGAAAAAGAAATTGGTATTTTATCCGAAGCAAGAGAATCGGATGAAGAATTGGTAAAGATGACGGAATCATTAAAGAAGAATGTTGCAATTTTAATTCAACAAATCAATAGAATTCAACCAGATTCATTATTTAGTGCGATAAATGAAAAGGTAAGATTGATTGATAATAAGAATTTGTTTATGGTACAACTTACTGGAACTACACCAGAAGATGTAAAACAAGTTAAGAATGCTTCTATAAAAGTCTATAACGATTATTTTAATGCATCTACTAAAGGTGATGTTCCATTGAATAAAGGTGCTTTTAGACCAATGAATATATTCAATTCTAACATTTCAGCTATTGTATTCTATGAAAAATTCATTGAACGATTTATGAATGTTGGCAATGAAGCACAAATTAAGAAAGAATTTATTCAATTTGCAAGTCAAATATCTGCCGAAGCAATTTTCGGAAACAACGATAGTCTTCCGCTTGTAGTATTTAATGGTAAGACAATTAACAGAATGGGAACCAAGAATGAATTTTCTAGTGGTAAAAAGTTAATTGATGCAAATGAAAATAAGAATTTTAAATTAAGTAAGTTTGAAGTTAGTAAAAATAAGGACGGAACATATTTCGTTGTATATTTATATATTATCTTTGATATACGAGAAGAAGAAGAAAATGGAAAAGTAGAAGTAAAACCATTTTATTCGGCAATTGAATTAAGAAATGAAAGAGGAAGTAAGTTTTCTTTCAAGACGGAAATTCACCGTTCTAATTTAAGTGAAGAAGATGTATTTTAATTATGAACATCAAACAAATATTTTTAGAAGCATTAGAAAAGTCAAGTACCGACAATTCAATTGAAAACGGTATATTTGATATTTCTAAACAAGAACATATTGAAATACTTAGAGGTCATTTATTGGAATCAAATATAGATTCTAAAACTGTAAATCAATATCTAAATAAAATGCTTGAAGGCAGATATCCTGACAGACAAGCATACAATTCAAACGGTATTCTCGTTACATTTCCAACTCCTGAATATAAACAAAAGGCTATTGAACGTGGTTCTCACTTTGAACAAAATCCAAAAAGGGGACAATCTAATGTATTCTCTGGAGATGAACAACCAACACAACAAAACGGACAGCCAACACAACAAAGCAGACAACAAATTGAATTTGAACCAACAGAACCCCAACAAATTCAACAAACTCAACAACAAGAACCACAAACACCAAAGAGTGACGATAGAACTTCTGACGAAAAAGAACAAGATGCAGTAGCAATTGAAAAGGCATTGACTAATGAATATACACTTGAAGAAGCTTTAAGATTCGGATTTTATAACAAGAAAAATAAATGGTACGATAGTTCTGGCGATTTTATTGGTCATTTGTGGAATGTTAATGGTAAACAACTAATATTAAATAAATGAAAAATAAACAATTATTGTGTACATTTACCACTTCCAAAGAATATGATGCTGTCATTTTAGAAATAAAAAAATTCTACAATGTTATCAGTGGTAAAATATTTCTACTGTGTAATGTCAACAACCCAAAAGAATTGTATGCTACATACAATGTTGACTTAACCGATGGAAATTCAATGAAATTCCGAAATACCATCAGCGTTCATAGAAAAAAAGAAACCAACACTCTTTACACTCTGAATGCGATGAACAAATTGATTGCTGAAGAAAACAACGGTGTTTTGGATAAAACCTTTCAATTGGACTGGAATCTCTACAGAAACAGCATTATTTTAACAAGTGAAGTGTCTGTCAGAATCGTGTCCGTGAAAATTTTTGATATAATAAGTTGAAAATGTTTGGTGGGTGGTATATATTAATGACAACTTAATTGGTTGTCGTTAAATAATTCGTGTGAGTTATTTAATTAACTAATTAAACAATTAACTAATTAAAATAATTATGGCATTAGACATATCAAAGCTGAAGAGCCGTTTGAGCTCTCTAACAAACCAAGGCAACAAAACCAATTTAATTTGGAAACCAAAGCCTGGTAAACAAGTGGTTCGTATCGTTCCATACAAGTATCAAAATGACAATCCGTTTATTGAGTTGAAGTTTCACTATAACATCAATAATAAGACTTATCTATCTCCTGATAGTTTTAACCGTCCAGATCCAATCGTTGAATGGTCCAATCGTATGAAGAAGACCGGAAACAAGGAAGATTGGCTATTGGGACGTAAGTTTGAACCAAAGATGCGTACATACGCTCCAATTCTTGTTCGTGGTGAAGAAAATGAAGGTGTTCGTTTCTGGGGATTTGGTAAAAATGTATATCAAGAAATTCTAAGTATCATCAGCGATGTTGATTACGGTGATATTACTGATTTGGTTAATGGTCGTGACATTGTAGTAGAATTCCGTACCGCAGAAGATTCTGGTAAATCATTCCCAGAAACTACTATTCGGGTTAAGCCAAATGCAAGTGTTGTTATTGATCCTTCACAAAAGGAAATCTTGGCACAACAAACAAATATCATGGATTTATTCCCTGAATTCAGTTATGACGAACTAAAGGAAGTTATGAACGCATGGTTGAATCCAGATGGTTCAGTTCCAGTAGAAGGAACGGTAAATACAATTGTTGATGATGATGCTCAATCTCCTGCTCCAAAAGCAGTTGCTACGAATAAGTCACCAACAGCTACCGCATCAAAATCAAATACGGATGACGTTTCAGCCGCTTTTGATAATTTGTTCAACAGTTAAAATTAATTGTTAGTAATGGGGTGGTAGTATATATTACTACCACCCCTATTTTAGTTATATAAATTTATGAAAAAGAAAAATCAAGTTACACAAGATACTCCTCAAAGAGATGAGTTAGTTGAATTACTCGCAAATGAATTAAATAAAGCAAACAAAGACGGTGGTAAAATTGCTTATTTTTTAGACGAACAGGAAAATCCAGCAGAAATTAGTGATTGGATTAGTACAGGTTCTTCTATTCTCGATTTGGCCATTAGTAACAGACCACATGGTGGTTTACCTGTTGGTAAGATGATTGAATTCAATGGATTAGAAGGAACAGGAAAGAGTCTGTTATCTGCACACGTTGTTGCTGATACACAAAAGAAAGGTGGAATCGCAGTTGTTATTGACACTGAAAATTCTGCTGCTCCAGACTTCTGGAAAAGTCTCGGTGTAGATCTATCAAAACTTCTATATGTTCAATGTGAAACCGTTGAAGATATTTTTGAAAAGATGGAACAAATGATTGCGATTGTAAGAAAGTCTAACAAAGATCGTATTCTTACAATTATTGTTGACTCTGTTGCAGCCGCATCTACAAAAGTAGAATTGGAAAGTGATCATGGTAAGGATGGTTATGCAACTGGTAAGAGTATCATCATCAGTAAAGCAATGCGTAAGATTACTACAATGATTGGTCGTCAGAAGGTACTTACTGTATTTACTAATCAATTGCGTCAGAATCTAAATGCTATGGCATTTGGTGATAAGTATGTAGTATCAGGTGGTAAATCACTTGCTTATCATTGCAGTGTTCGTGTTCGTTTGAACAACACAGGTAAACTTAAGAAAGGTGAAGAAGTAATTGGCAATGAATGTAAAGCATTAGTTGTCAAAAATCGCATGGGTCCACCACAACGTCAAGCATCTTTTGATATTTACTTTGATAGTGGAATTGCAGATTATGGTAGTTGGATTAAGGTACTGAAAGAAAACGACTTGGTAAAACAAGGTGGATCTTATTATACCTATAAAAAGGATGATGGTACTGAATGGAAGTTTCAATCCAAAGACTTTGTACAAATAATGAAAAATGACAAAGTTTTGAATGAAGAAATTTATATGAAAATCTGTAATTCAGTCATTATGAAGTATAAAGATCCAAATAGTATCATTGTTGATGACGCAGTTGTTGACACGAATGAGGATGTTGGTGTATCATCTGAGAATGAGTAATCTATCTGACAGTGAAAAAAAGAGGTTGTTTTCTTTATTTGATAACGTAAAACAAGAAGATACAGTTGGAGGATTGAATAGATCATTTAATTCTGAAGTTCTAATTGTTGATTTCATGAACACTTTTATTAGAGCGTTTATGGCCTCCCCCTCCCTCAATTCTAACGGTAACCATACTGGTGGAATTGCGGGATGTTTAAAAAGCATTGGTTATGCAACTAAACTAATTAATCCTACAAAGATTGTAGTTGTATCTGATGGTCAAGGGGGTTCACTGAAAAGACGGAAGATTTATCCTCAGTATAAAAGTGGTAGAAAGACTAAAATTAGGCTCAATAGAGCTTATGAAGATACTAGTACTCCTGATACTGAGGATAAAAATCTAAAAAAACAGTTGTTAAGAACTGTACAATATCTAGATAAATTGCCTGTAACAACTATGGCAATTGATCATATTGAAGCGGATGATACAATTGCATATTTGGCAACAGAATATTTTAAGAACAGTAATGTTACCATTATGAGTGCTGATAAAGATTTCTTACAATTAGCCGGAGATAGAATTAAAGTCTGGAGTCCAACAAAAAAGAAATTGTATGGTTGTGCAGAAATTTTACTAGAGTATGGTATCAGTTGTAAGAACTTTATCAATTATAGAGTAATGGAAGGTGATACCAGTGATAATATTGACGGTATTTCTGGTGCTGGGTTAAAAACTATTATCAAGTGTTTTCCTATTTTTACTGAAGAACATCAATATACATTGCAAGAGATATATAACTACAGTGATAGTAAGAAAGGTAAATTAAAGTTATATAACACTATATTAGAAAATAAAGAGGTTATGCAACGTAATTATGATTTAATGCAGTTAAATAATACTCAAATTCAAACGTTCTCACAATTGAGGATCAATGAAATCATGGAAAAACCAATTGCTAAATTGGACAAATTTGGTTTTAGCAAATTGTTGGTGGAAGATTGCATGCAAAATAATTTTCCAAATAGTATGATATGGTTGAATGAAGTGTTTGGAAAAATCAATTCAATGGTTCTGTAAAAAATCTTGGTTTACAGAAAAAGTGTGGTATGGTTGGTATAGATAAATTATAAAAAAAATATGTCAGAAAAAATTGTAGATAACCTAAAAAAATTCGGGTCTGAATTTCAAATCAAGTGTATTAGTGGTTTGGTGTCAGATAAAACATTTATTGAAAGAATCAGTGATATCTTGGAACCAGATAGTTTTGAGACGGATGCACATAAATTTATCGTTAAAGAAACGATTAGTTATTTTCTTGAATATAAAGATTTGCCAACTTTGGCAGTATTTAAGGTTAAAGTTGATAGTATTGAAAATGATTTACTAAAACAATCAGTTGTAGACCAACTTCGTTTAGTTTATCAAAAAATCAGTGATACTGATTTGAAATACATCAAAGAACAGTTTCTTGAATTCTGTAAGAATCAGAAAATCAAGAATGCTATTATGGAAAGTGTTGACCATTTAAAGAGTGGTCAATATGATAAAATCAAACATGTAGTTGATATTGCGATGAAAGCAGGTATGGAACGTAATATTGGACATGAATACATGGTTGATAT
>Ga0209296_1001153_pt1 | contig 20952 bp, 17 predicted proteins | sample S_130206_EF_Meta_FD_187319 | JGI IMG/M metagenome (GOLD analysis project Ga0209296, IMG submission 187319) | Freshwater microbial communities from Lake Simoncouche, Canada to study carbon cycling - S_130206_EF_MetaG (SPAdes) (version 2) | ecosystem: Environmental > Aquatic > Freshwater > Lake ...
GTAGTTAAAACCTTGGGTGGTTTGACATAACCAAGGGCTTCAAAAAACTGTTGAATTGCAGCAAGGCCTTGGGCCGGTGGTTTGGGTACAGGGTAGACCCAGCCATTTTCCTTGTACCAACTTTCTACGGTTCCATTCTCAAATAATACTGCTGCCCCTGTTGGGTTGGCCTTGGCTTTTTCAGCAAGCTGCTTGGGGCTTTTGGCGCCCGCAAGTGTACCAATCATGAAAGGCCTGATTGGAATTTCCGCAGTAACCGGAACGACAAGGTTGCCCCCGCTTGTTTCAAAAATCAGTTTCCCTTCGACAGTTTTTTCGCTTGTGCGTAGGGAATTGGTGAAGACCGTCATGGGCAGTGGTGCATCTTGAAATGTATTGAAACGGCTCCTGCTGCGGGGTTTGCCCTCGCCTATCGAAAGCCATGGAATCCCTTCGATGGAAACGCTGCCGTACAGGATTCTTCGGCCTTTGTTACGAATTTTGACCGAACACTTAATATCTTTGCCCGGTTTCAAGGTGCCAAGATCAAGGGTTTGGGGGTCGACTTCTAAATCTGCGGGAGGGATGGGCTGAGAGGGAAGGCGCGCAAGGAATTGATCTAAACCTTGCACTGGCTCGGGGTGTTTTGCTGATTCCGTAGCTACCATCGCGAGGTCTAAGCGCCCAATGCCACTGAAGAAAGTCCCAAATTCACCCTTTTTCATCATGTCGAGTGATACGGTCCAGTCAGAAAGAATGGTGCTTGCAAGCTCGTTAAAATTACTGCAGGTTTTTCCCGATGGGTAGCGAATGGGCTTGGGAAAGTCCATTTGTACGCCTGCCGAAGCGTGACTTCTTCCGCCAAGCCCTATGCCATCAAAATAACAGAATGAAGCTTCCTCTGGATTTACTCTAGAGCAGCGTGAACAAGTTTGAACCATGGCCTTATAGTAAAGGCAAATGAAATGGATTGCAACCCGTTGAAAAGGGTATTTTTTAACCCTGCAGATTATTTCGCAGGCATGCTTTTGTTGATTTCTTCAAGGACCGCTTTAAGGGCAGCAACATCGGTCTTGGCCGTGGTTTCGAAATTGCGAGTAGCCCCATTTTGCGTTGGGTCTTTAACTGCACAATAAAACTTCCAATCACCGGTTTGGGGGCTGTAATCCAGCCTTTGCCAAGCTAACCCACGAGTGGATAGTTGTTGCATCAAAGCGCGAAACTCTTCGGCAGAGCCAAATTGGGAATTCGTTGCTCCTACCCCAGCACTTGCAGTAGCGCCAACCGGAGTAACATTAGATCTTGTAGGATCAAGGTTCGAGAAATTTCCGGTAGCCAAAGCCGCTGGGCTAGTGGAAGAAGAAGGCGAGGGCAAATTAGGAACATTATTGCTGTTAGGATTGTTGAAATTGCCCGCAAGTGCCGTATTTTGCGCAGGTAACCGATTTAATGGGATGCCTCCGCCCAGTAAAGGATCCTTATCAGAGGTAGGCGAGCCAAAGTTAAGCAGCGAGGGAGCTTGTGGCGTAACGGCGTTCGGTGGCGGAGCAGCACTATTATTTCCTGGTAGTGGGCTGAAAAATTTATCTAGCGAGCTGCTACTTCCAGAATTACTGCCAGTATTTTGGCAGCCACCGGTAAAACCTACCATCAATCCAAGGGCTATTAGATTAAGCCATTGGCTTTTTACTTGTGTCATTTTTGCTGTGTTTATAGATGTCATGGAAGGCTCCTTACTCCTTGACTCCCGCTCTATAGCAACTATTCTGCCTAATATCACTGCTTTTTCAGATTTTGTCACTATCCTGTACTTAAGTGGGTGGGAATAACAAACCTTAGGAACTCTTGCAATGCCAGCTTTTAAAATTGCGGTTATCGGTGGTGATGGTATCGGCCCTGAAGTCATTGATCAGGCGGTTCGTGTTTTGGAGGTTGTAACCAAAAAGGCCAACGCCTCCTTTACTTGGAACAAGTTGCCTTGGTCTGCGATTAATTATGAAAAGACCGGGGTCATGGTTCCCGATGATGGTTGGGATCTTCTTAAAAAACATGATGCCATCTTCCTGGGCGCAGTCGGCCATCCTACCGTTTCTGATCACATTCCCGTTCATGGGTTGCTGCTTCCTATGCGCAGGATGTTTGATCAGTATGTGAACCTAAGGCCCTCTTACCTTTACGAAGGCGTTGATTCGCCACTTCGAGACAAGGCACCTGGCTCCATCGATATTCTTTTCTTCCGCGAAAACACCGAGGGTGAATATGCCCCAATCGGTGGCAGACTTTACACCGGCTTCCCACAGGAAATCGCAATTCAAACGAACACCTTCACCCGAAGGGGTTGCGACCGGATTATTCGTGCTGCTTTTGAAGCTGCAAGAAAACGGCCACGCAAAAAAGTAACTTCCATCACCAAGTCCAATGCCCAGACTTTTGGTATGGTTTTATGGGACGAATGTTTCAACCAAGTGGCTTCGGAATACAAAGATGTTCACTCCTCTTTCTTGCTTGTTGATGCTGCAGCTATGGATCTTGTTCGCAAACCCGAACATTTCGATGTTATGGTTGCTAGCAATTTGTTTGGCGACATCCTGACCGACCTCGCAGCAATTGTGACTGGAACCATTGGCTTAGCTTCTAGCGCAAATATTAATCCCAGCAAAACCTTCCCTAGTATGTTTGAACCCGTTCACGGTTCTGCGCCTGATATTGCAGGCAAAGGCATGGCAAACCCGATGGCAGCAGTGCTTTCCGGTGCGCTTATGCTTGAGCATCTTGGCTTGCATGATGCTGCGCTGAATGTGAACCAGGCGGTTGCGAAGGTGCTGAAAGCTGGCGCACCAAGAACACCCGATCTTGGTGGTAAAGCCTCGACCAAGGAAATCACAGAGGCAATCTTAGCTGCCCTTTAATTAAGTAAAATGAGTGCTTGGATAACAAAAAGGCCCACTCGATGTTTTCGAGTGGGCCTTTTTAATTAAAAAATAAAAAGAGTCTTATTGATGCTTATAATGCTGTGGCCTCGATGATCGAATTGAGTCCAATGGTTGGAATTACTCGCTGAATGTGCAGCCCGCTTTTCGCAAACAAAATCTTGTATTCTGCAAGCGTTCGTTCGACCCCACCCGGAATTCCCATCATGATCCAGTCAAACATTTTACCTGGATGAGGGGTGTTGCCTTCAGGCAAAATCGCCTCGATCAGCAGCACTTTGCCATGCTTGGGAAGCGCCTTCTTTATATTGCTGAGTATCAGTATGCTTTTTTCGTCATCCCAATCATGAATGATATGCCTGAGTAGATAGGCATCTGCATTTGCTGGAACACTATGAAAGAAATCACCTGAAACTAACTTAAAGCGATCTAGATTTGATGTTGAAGCTGCAGTGGCTGCGGTCACATGCGAAAGATCAAAAAGAATGCCGTGCAGGTTTGGGTTTTTGCTGAGAATTGCCAAGAGCATGCTACCATTTCCGCCCCCGATATCTGCAAGTGTTATAAACTCAGAGAAATCATAGGCAGCAAGAATCTGATTGGATTCGTTACCATGAATGCTTTCCATGGCTTTATCAAAAACTCTGGCAGAATTTGGGTGATCTTTGAGGTATTCAAAAATTGGCTGTCCATGTGCTATTTCGTAGGCACATTTGCCCGTTCGCACATTTTCAATCATTTTTGAAGAGGCTAGGTAATGTTCGGGACCAGACATGATAGCCATGGCGTGCTGACTTCCAGGAATATCCGAGCGAAGTTGGTTTGCTTTAGGTGTAAGAGCAAAAGCGCCTGTTTCGTTTTCTGCAAAAACTTCTTCCGATGCGAGATACCTAAGCAACCTGAAAAGAGAGCGTTCATCGGTGTTGGTCTTTTTTCCGAGATCACTCGAGGTTTGTGGGCCATCGCGAAAAATGATGTCTGCAATATTTAATTCTGCTGCGCAATAAAGTGCTTGCGACAACCAGTAACCATATACTTTTTCCTTCATCCACATTTCAGGGGTTTTCGTTTCCATGGTTGGTCCTTACGAAGTCGGGTTGGCAATCTTGCTTAGTATCCAATACAAAGTCTATTTAAATATTAGCAACCAATTGCAACAAAATATGCCAAATTCACAAAAGTCCGCATCAGACTTAAAAACAGGAATGATCTGGGCGGTCGTTGCTTATGCGTTCTGGGGGTCTATGCCCCTTTATGTGTGGCTGGTTCGCAGCGTAGAACCCTTGGAAATTCTTAGCCATCGGGTGGTATGGTCTGCGGTATTAATGCTCTGCATCGTGCATTTTCAAAAAAAGTGGAACTTGGTGAAACAGGTGTTCAGCAAGCCTAGTGTTTTGTTTGGCTTGATGGGAAGCTCTATCCTAGTGGGGATTAACTGGGGCATATACATTTACGCAGCAGCCAACTCGCAGGTATTGCAAACGAGTTTGGGTTATTTTTTTCTGCCTTTGTTGAGCATTCTTTTTGGCATGATTTTATTCAAGGAAAAGCTCAGGCTGATGCAATGGGTTGCTCTGGGCGTAGCAACGCTTGCGATTGGATTAAGAATTCATCTTGAAGGCAGCTTGCCTTGGATCTCTCTCGGGGTTGCATTTTCCTTCTGTTTTTATGGGGTTTTTCGCAAAATCATCCCGGTTGATGCCAGTGTTGGCCTGTTTATTGAAACTATGTTTTTACTTCCTTTGGCAGGTGCATCCCTTGTTTATTGGTGGCTTGAGGGGACAAATGATTTTGGGCATACCTGGCATATGGATTCATCGTTGGCGCTCAGTGGTATTGTTACCGTGATTCCACTTTATTGTTTTGGGATGGCTGCAAGGTTGGTGCCTTTATCGGTGATGGGATTTATGCAGTACTTTTCCCCGTGCATCCAGATGGTTCTTGGAATCTACCTGTTCAATGAATCTTTTTCGCAGGAAAAGCAGGCCAGCTTTTATCTTATCTGGGTGGCCTTGGTAATATTCTCTTTCGATTCCTATTACCAAAACCCACTGGTACGAAAAAAGGATGACCCTAGTTAAGGATCATCCTCTTAGTTATTAAATTAGCATCAGAAGTCTGATTTACTTTTTAAGTGCAGCTTCGACTGCGCCAACCAAGTTGGCATCATCAAGATCAACGCTTGATTCAAATCTTCCCAAGATTTCGCCATTCTTTCCAAGCAGGAATTTAGTGAAGTTCCATTTCACATCGCCTGAAGATTTTGGGTTCGTTTCTTTTGAAGTAAGGTGCTTATAAAGGGGGGAAGCATTCGCACCTTTGACCATTTGCTTTTCTAAAACTGGGAAGGTAACGCCATAGTTGGTTTTACAGAACTTGGCGATTTCATCGTTGGTACCTGGTTCTTGACCACCAAATTCATTACTTGGAACGCCCAAAACCACAAAACCATCTTTGTTAAACTTTTCGTAAATATTCTGCATTCCCTTGTATTGGCTGGTGTAGCCACAAGCGCTGGCAACATTAACTACAAGTACGACTTTTCCTTTATAACTGGTTAAATCGAGCTCTTTTCCATCTAAAGTTTTGGTTTTATAGTTTAATGGGGTGGTCACGGCGGCTCCTTTTTCTGCAAATATTGGGGAAACTACGATGGTTAACGCTGTTATCAAGCCAAATACATACTTCATTGATAGACTCCTGTTTGGTGTTACGACCCAAGTTTTCTAAAATAATAATACTGTAGACAATGGGTTGTTCCATTATCAAGTTTACTGGTATTATAGTATAGCCTTACTACCCTTGGCAGTTAAAGCGAAAGTTTTCCAAAATGACGGACGCGAGCAAAATTCGCAATTTTTCTATTGTAGCCCATATCGATCATGGCAAAAGCACCCTTGCGGATCAGTTCCTTTTAAAAACAGGCGCTATCACCCAACGGGACTTTCGTAACCAGGTCCTCGATGATATGGATCTCGAACGCGAACGGGGCATCACCATTCAGATGCACCCGGTCACCCTCTATTATAAAATGGATGGTGAAACCTATGAACTCAACCTCATCGATACCCCCGGGCATGTTGACTTCACCTATGAAGTATCCCGAAGCTTGGCAGCTTGCGAAGGTGCAATCCTTCTGGTCGATGCTTTTCAAGGTGTTCAAGCGCAAACGGTAGCCAACGCTTATCTTGCGATTGATAACAATCTGACCATTGTTCCTGTTCTTAATAAAATCGACATGCCTATAGCCCGGCCTGATGATGTTATTGCTGAGATGGAATCCGTACTTGGTATTCAGCCCGAGGAAGTTCTTCGGGTTAGCGCCAAGACCGGGTTGGGAATGGATGAGGTCATGCGTGCCATCGTCGATCGCATTCCTGCTCCTTCTGGGAAGCCCGATGCTCCTCTTAAGGCGCTTATCTACAATAGCCATTTCGACTCTTATAAAGGTGTTGTAATTTATATCCGCGTTATGGAAGGCACCATGCGCAAAGGCCAGCGCATCAAGTTCATGCGTGGCAACACCGATCATGAAGTTGCTGAGATGGGCCAGTTTAGGCCAAATCCAACTCCTTGTGATGTACTTGGGCCTGGGCAGGTAGGATTCTTTATGGCGCAGGTGCGCAAGCTGGATGATGTTCATATTGGGGATACTGTAACTGAATCCAATAGGCCGACTGAAACAGCTCTTCCTGGTTATAAAGAACCCCAGCCGATGGTTTTCAGTGGTTTGTACCCTACCAATAACGATGATTTCGAAGAACTTCGCGAAGCACTCATGAAGCTAAGGCTTAATGATGCCAGCTTTAGTTATTCACCTGAAGTGAGCGAAGGCTTGGGGTTTGGTTTTCGATGTGGCTTCCTTGGGATGTTGCACCGCGAAATTATTCAACAAAGGCTGGAGCGCGAAAGCCAGCTTGATGTCGTTCAGACCGCACCCAATGTTACCTACGAAATACTAAACCGTAGTGGCGAAGTTATTGTTATCGACAACCCCCAGAAGGTTCCAGTCGATGGGCAGATCGAAGAGTTCCGCGAGCCTTTCGTTAAAATCAGTTTCTTGGTCCCTTCCAAGAATATCGGCGATCTGATGCAGATGTGTGCAGAGCGCAGAGGCATTTACCTGCGTACCGAATACCTTAGTACTGCGCGTGCCATTTTGGTTTACGAAATGCCCCTCGCAGAGGTCATTTATGATCTTTACGACAGGCTTAAATCGGTGACCCATGGATATGGCACCATGGATTATGAATTCCTTGCTTATCGTGCTGCAGATTTGGTTCGGTTGGATGTATTGGTTCATCATAATCGGGTCGATGCGCTTTCAACGATTGTGCATCGTTCTACTGCAGACAGGCGTGGCAGGAAGTTGCTCAAGAAGCTGCGTGAAGAAATCGACAGGCATATGTTCGAGGTTGTTCTTCAGGCTGCGGTTGGCAGTAGGATTATCGCAAGAGAAAGTATTGCTGCCCTCAAGAAGGATGTTACAGCGAAGTGTTATGGTGGCGATATCAGCCGTAAACGTAAACTTTGGGCCAAACAAGCCGAAGGTAAGAAACGCATGAAGCAGGTGGGGCAAGTGGAATTACCGCAGGAGGCATTCCTTGCTGTCCTTGAATCCGATGATTAACCCCAGGGTACCCAATGGCGCAATCTGATAATTCCACTCCCCCTTCCGATCCGGGTTCGCCTGTGCCTATCGAGGGCTTTAAGATTTTAAATGAGGAAGTGGCTCCTGTTCCTGTAATCTCAGAAACAGATGCAAATGCCATCAAGGAAGCCCCAAGCCTTGATGCGCAATTTGAGCGGACTTCAAATAACTCTGCAAAGCCAATCGTCGTTAAAAACGATGGCTTTCGCGAACTTCTTGAAACAATTGTTTTTGTTGTCGTTCTGGTTTTGGTGCTCAAATCTTTTATCGCAGAAGCGTTTGTCATCCCTACCGGTTCGATGGCGGAAACCCTCTATGGCTATCAAAAGCAAATTAATTGCCCTTCATGCAAGCACCGCTTCCCTGTCAATTGCTCTAGCGAAGTAGAGCAAATGCCCGGTGCAGGTGTTATGTCTGTAAGCACCGCAACCTGCCCGAATTGTTTGCTCAATATCAAATTGCTAAAGCACAACGAAGAGTCTTTTCCTGGGGAAGCTGCAGTTGCAGACCCCGGCCCATCCACGGGCGATCGTGTTCTGGTCGCAAAGTATCTTTATGATCTTCCGGGCAAGGGCCCCGAACGACTGGATGTGGTTGTTTTTAAATATCCAGGCAACAGTAACCCCAATGAATTTTCCGCGCGCTTCCCAGCCTCTGGCCCTCAGCGAAATCATGTGCCCATGAATTACATCAAAAGGCTGATCGGCTTGCCTGGTGAAACTATCGCAATTCAGGCTGGTAAGCTTTATCGCCTACCACCTGATACACTGCCGCCACCGATCTCGAATCCAAGAGATAACGCAGATCTTTGGATGTGGGAATTCATGCACGAAAACGAAGCACGTGATTCTTTCATCGATACGGATAAGTTTGAAATTATTCGCAAGAAGCCCAGCTCAGTACTTTCAATGCGTAGGATTGTTTATGATGATCAACACCGATCTGCTGATCTTCCCAATCTAAAACGTTGGCAGGCTCTAAAACCCAATTGGAACGAGATTTCTCCTTCGGTTTATGTCAGCTCTACCGAATCAGAAAAAACTACTTCTTGGCTTAGATACAGCCATATCCTTCGTAATAATGATTCCCGCAGGCAGCTTATCACCGATGTCATGGGCTATAACACTGCCTACCATGATACCCATCGCCCGGGTTATGGCGATAACTGGGTCAGCGACCTTACCCTTGAGGGTCAGTTTGATATTAAAAAACAGGAAGGCCAACTCACGTTAGAGCTTTCCAAGGGTGTTGATCGCTTTAGAGCAGTATGGAACCTTGAAACGGGTACTTGCACCCTTCAAAGAATCACCAAAGATAAAACCGAAGTACTTGCTGAAAAATCTTCTGATCGTTTAACTTCGGGTTCGCACTTTATTCGATTTGCCAATGTGGATTGCAGGCTCATCATCTGGCAAGATGGCAAATTGTTGTTCAACGATGGTGTTGACTACAAACCCAGCAAGGTTCATGGCCCTACACTAGAAAATGATCTCGAACCCGCAAGCATTGGCACTTCCGGAACTACTCTTTCGGTAAGTGAACTTAAGATTCATCGCGATACCTATTACACTGCGCGCATCAACCCCAGCACGCCTGATGTCTCTGTTCATGATTGGACCGAACCCATTGCGATTCGCCCGGGCTTGCCTACGCCAGATTCTTGGAAGGGGCTGTTAAACCCACCTATTAAGACTCTTTATGTTCAACCTGGCCATTACCTTTGCTTGGGCGATAACAGCTCGCAAAGTTCTGATGGCCGTTCGTGGGGCCTTGTCCCTGATAATCTTATGATGGGCCGGGCTGTTCTTATCTATTGGCCTTACAATCGTATTGGCAGAATCCAATGACCCAGGCGCTTCCTGTTCCAGCCCCAGGCACAGTCTTTGGCGATATCGAAATCCGCGTTCGCTATGCAGAAACCGATCGCATGGGCCTTCTTCATCATGCCAATTATCTGGTCTATTTTGAACAGGGTCGCATTGAATTGCTTCGATCCATGGGTCGCACCTATAAAGATGTTGAAGATGAAGGCTACCTTCTGGTGCTTGCACGCATCGAAGTAAAATACAAACGGCCCGCAAGATACGATGATGTTCTTACGCTTCGAACCATCGTGGAACGAACCACAGGCGTACGCATCGAACATCGATACGAACTTTATTGCCAAGGCAAGATTCTTGCAGAAGGATCTTCGACCCTTGCATGCATTGATCGTGAAGGCAATCCGCAGGCCCTTCCCACCTACTTGGCAAACCGTACTGCCTCCCTCTGAAAGGTGAAGCAATGTTCCGAAGATTTCTTGCAGTTTGGTGCCTTCCACTTCTGCTTGCTATTCTTCCGGCTGCTGCAAGCTTTGCTGTGCTTGCGTCCCTTCCCTCCGCAGCGCGCGATTTTTATCTCGAAAGCATCACAAGGCTCGATCAATTAATTCTTGCTCTTGGCTCTTTTCTTTTTGTCTTGCAGACTCTCTTTGCTTGGCGGGCTCTCACTTGGAAAAACCATGGCTTTGATGAACGCGCTGATTCATGGATCACCCATCTTTCTCAGGCTGCCGAATGGTTTCCTCTTTTGGGATTATTAGGTACAGTCGCTGGAATTCTGCAAACCTTCAGTTCCATCAATGGCCCCGTTTCTCCTGAACGAATCATCCAACTTTATGGCCCTGCAATCACTGCAACAGGAAGCGGCATATTCATGGCACTTGTGAATATTCTGCCCGCTTGGTTTGTATTGGCAGGCAGAGATCTTATTCTTGGACTTGCAGGTGGTGTACTCCCCAAAAAGGAGGACAAGGCTTCATGATTCAACTACCCAAACGCAGCGTAACCCGCTTCTTCATCCCGCTCATTGATGTGCTTATTTTGCTTTTTTGCGTCTTTCTTTTTCTTCCTATGGTGGGCCAGGGTGATACTCCAGATTCTTCCTTGATAACTAAGGCAGACACGACTGATAAACAAAAAATTGCAGATTCAACCTCTCAGCTTCTTAAAGAAATCGAAAAGCTGCGTGCAGAGCGCACCGAAGCATTCAAAGGCGCAGTGTTTTCTAGAGTATTGGAAATTGATTCATCCAATGGCGAACTTTTCTTCCGTAATCCTGACAAAAGTATTCTCAAAAACAAAGACGATGTTTCCTCCCTCATCAATCAAGACAAGCTGTCCTCTAAAGGGAAGGAACTTTTCTACATGGTGCTTTATCCAAGGGACCTCGATAGCAGTTACCCCACCAGAGGTCAGCGCGAAAATTACGAACGCTGGCTTAATGGCACCGTTTGGTCTTTCGATTTCCCAGGCTTCATTTCCAACAGGTAAACGACATGTTCATTCCTGTTCTAGCGAACGCAATCACCGATTCGATCCGCCATCCTGAACGGCCCCTTGCCGTCTTTGGTGGCATCGCTCTTGGTGCTTATCTAAGCGTGCTTCTTGCCAACCTGCTTTATAAGAGAATCTCGAAAAAACCATTGCCCAACATGGTGAGTTTATCCTTTCGAACTCTGGGTGGGATAGCAGGCGGATGGATTGTCTTCATTTATCTTTTTGGTGGCGGGGGCGATGGCATTGGCGGCCCGGGGGGCGCCAGCAATGGCTCTAATAAAGGAAATTCTTCTGCGCCCGAAGTAGCTAAATCCACGATCGAAAAAGATAATCAACTTAAGAAAAATGAACCCGCTAAGGTTGTCCTTAATCTAAGGGTTCTTACTGATGAATCTGCAAAGAAGATGATGCAGGGCAATTATCAGCCCAAGAAATATTATCTGCTTTCGGATAAACCTGATGAGCTTTTTGATATCGAGTCATTGCTTACCCTATTAAACAGCACCCTTAAAACCTCGATGATTGAAAGAATTGATTTTGTGATTGGTGTGGATGATCCCGACCGCGATACCAATAGGGTGCGATTGGTTCGCAACTGGGCAGAGGCAAATAAGGTTGCGGTGGATTTTCTCCCACGCTAAAAATCTGGCAAGTGTAAATACAATGTCGCAAATTGACTGCTCACCCTTGATTATGATTTTGCATGATGCAGCTAGCGATTGCGACTCGCTTCGCACCCTCCTTATAGAAAAAAATGCGAGAGTTGAAACTGCACCTCTGGAAGAATCCGGAATTAAAAAGCTCGTGTATTGCAATTGTGATGGGCTGATTCTTCTAGGCGAACCCTCGCAAACAATGTTGGTGCTGTTGCGAGAAATGCTAGGTAGAAGATTACTACCAGAGAGCTTTCCTGTATTTCACAATTCTGGAACTAAGTTACTGATTGCGAACAATCATGGCTTGGGTTCCCTTAACATAATTAAAAGTTTTGAAACTGATAATTGCTTAAATATAGCAACGCAGTATCAATCAAAAAAAACTGCAACTGGATCTTATCTTGGTTGGGCAACGGTGGTGCTGATGTTCGTACTTCTTTTTCTTGGGCTTAAAGGCGCGAAGGTTTTTCTTCCCGCTGGCGAACTTGAAACCCAAGTTGAAAAAGTAAAAGCCAATGATCCTTCGGATATTTATCTTAGACTTTTAGGGCCAACTCCAAAACTCAAAGAACGACTTGCGCTTTTTAACAATCTAAGTTCCCATCCTGATTTTTATTTCCTACCTTTGGACCTTTCCATGTTTTTGATTTCGAGAAAGAACGAAGCTCAAAACTATCTAGATAGAGTTGAATCACTCTTAACAATTCCTGCGACGCCCAAAGTGACTACGATTAGCGAAATCGAAGCTACATTATCAAAAATTGCACAGTTGAAGGATCGCTTTCCCAAAAAATGGGAAACAACCGAAGCTTATGTTTTTCTTCTCAACAAAGAAAACCTCAACCAGCAACTTCATAAAGAATTACTTGCTTTTTATGCTGATTTCAACAAAAGAACTATCTCGTTCAATCACTTATCCACCTTCCCTGAAAAACAAAAGATCAAGGGATTCGACTGGAAATCTTGGCAGGAAACTGCAGACACTTTTTTGACAGATACTTGGCCAGATTCTTCATCTGTTGCGCTTGCAACCAACATACCTGAAATTCTCGAAATGAGGCTCGCTGATCATCGTAATCGCGAAAAAATCCGCAGCCTTAAATCTGCACTTTCATACCTAGCCATCCCGGGTGATATTCAGCTACAGGATTTTCTCTTCAAAACAGAGTTGCCATTAAAGATGTTTCAGCAATTCGAGAAAGAATTACCCAACTGGCGCAAGGATTTGGCTCCAGTAAATTTTCCGCAATCGCAACAAGATGTTTTAAATTCGCTCGCCTTTGATTTGAATAATCAAATCATCCCCCTATTGCGAACTAGAATTCTTTCCATGTTGGGGGAACAGAAAACTTGGCCCAGTTCAAAATCTAAATGCTTGGATGATCCTATGCTTTCAGATTTAGGCTTGTTCATTCAGCCTATTTCGCTTCTAGCATCTTCGGTTGAATCTAAACCGGTTGAAACTCTAACTTCATTGTTAAGCAAAGACGCTATTCAGCTAAAATCCAATGTGGTCAAAATTAAATTGAATGAGGCATTGGCTTCATTGCTTACGGAAAAGCCTGTGCTTAATATCAATGTTGAAAATACTTCGGGCACTACAACAATGTTTTCAGCAAAACTCATCCTTACACAGGATAAAATATTTCTTCAAGGTGCAGACCTTGGCCTAGATTATGCCTATAGATGGTTTGATAAGATAAAAGCTGAGCTTGAGCTTAAAGATGGGTTAAAGCTGGTTTGGGAAAAACCACAAATCGAAATGTTTGGCTGGTCTTCTTTATTGGTTGATGGTCAATTAATTGGAAGTTCCACTTCCATCGAGAAGCTTGTTCCGGTTACTTTAATATTTGAGCCAGCATTAATTGCTATGCCTTCATTGCTTATTGATTCTCGTAAATGAGTGATTTTACAAGGGACTTTTTATGGATCAGATAATGGATCAGAAACTTCCATCCGTTTTTACGCACCGACGCTTATATCTACCTATTATCGCAGTCGGGCTGCTAGGTATCGCGTTTATTACAACGAAGTTACTTCCAGAGGAGTATCCACGCTTTGTTAAAAGTGCCATCATGATGACAGGTTTTATGCTTGCATTAATTATGGCTATGACTTGGTGGGTTTTCTTTTCAAGGAGCTCCTTCCTTTTAAAATTCGAAGTTGTTGCAATCTTTGTTTCTTTATATTTTGGATCAGTTAAAGAATTAGATTTTAGCGGAGATGTCGAACCAAAAATCATTTGGCGCTGGGAGAAACCCCGAGAACAAAAAATTGCAGAGCATCGTACCAATGCTCCAAAAGTTGAACTGGAGGCTATTTCCGTCCTTGCTGGCCCAGATGATTACCCCAATTACCGCAATCGTAATTTGGATGGCGAAGTTACTGGCCCAGAAATTTATTCTGATTGGAAATCCAACCCTCCTAAACCAGTTTGGAAACCCCAACCCTGTGGTTCAGGTTACTCCGGATTTTCTATCGCAGGCAACCTTGCGGTAACCATGGAACAGCGCGCTGATAGGGAAGTTGTTGTTGCTTATGACTTTGCCACTGGAACGGAACGCTGGACTCATTCTTGGGTTGCCAGGCATTACGAAGCCATGGGTGGCGAAGGCCCGATGATTACCCCCACATTCGATGGCGACTTGATTTATGTGCTTGGGGGTACTGGGCATTTTGCTTGTTTGAATGCTAAAACCGGCCAGCCCATCTGGGAGAAAAATCTTTTAGAAGATAATAAAAACATTCAATGGGGTATGAGTGGCTCGCCCTTGGTTTATAAAGATTTAGTCATTGTCAACCCGGGAGAACAGGAAGCGAAAGATCTTAACCGTGCTATTCGTGCCTTTGATAAAAAATCTGGAGAGCTTCGCTGGCAGGTCGGGAATAACCGTGCGGGTTATACCTCGCCTATGGTCGCAACTATACTTGACACTGAAATGCTTTTGATTTTTGATGGCGCTGAAATTGCAGGCTATAACCCCCTTACTGGGGCAAAGTATTGGGCTCGCCCGTGGGTTACCAACATGGGCATTAATGTTGCCCAACCTATTCCTATTGGAAATGACAAACTTTTCATCACTTCCAGTTATGGTGTTGGTTGCGGTTTAGTAAAAATCTCCAAGGATGGCGATAAGTTCAAACAAGAAGAACTTTGGCACAACTTCAATCTTCGGTGTAGATTCACAAGCCCTGTTCTTTTTGAGGGTTTCATTTATGGATTGGATGAGGGCATGCTTGTTTGTTTGGATCCAAACGATGGTAAAAGAAAATGGAAGGGCGGCCGTTATGGCCAAGGGCAATTACTTAGGCAGGGAAATAAGCTAATTATCCAAGCGGAATCTGGCGATTTAGTAATGGTTGAAGCTACTCCATCTGAATTTAAAGAACTTGGAAAGTTCAAAGCTTTATCAGGAGACAAGACTTGGAATTACCCAAGCTTGGCTCGTGGTTTTGCTTGGGTAAGAAACCATAACGAGATGGCTTGTTACGACCTTCGGAAAAAATAAATCATCCCACCCACAGGATGAAATCAAACAACTGCCCCGCCCTTTTCCCCTTGCGTGTAATATCAAGCGCTGCAAGGTGTAAACCTTTTAGGGTTTCTTTGGTGCAGGACATTTGAATGGGTATAGATGTTGTTGATTCACCCGCCACCATGGTGCTGATGATTGCTGGCTCTGCCTTGAATCCCTCGGGTATTACAATCTCAACCTTCATTGAAATGGGTGCTGAATCAAAATTTCGCATCACCAGCCTAGCTTCAGCAGCGTTGTTTTTCCCAAGTACCACACGGTAGGGTTCCATGTGCACCCAATACGGGTCATACATCCAGCGATAATCTTTTTCGAAGCTTAACTTTTCAAAGTACTCCTTTAGCTTAAGTGCATCCTCAAGATAACGATCAATCAACTTTGCAGGCTCTGCTATCGCCCACGAATGCCCACCTAGTAAAAGATCAGGCTGTAATTTCTTTAAATACTTTGCGGCATAAATATAGCCTTCCTCAAGGATACAACTGTTTCGTGCAACTACCGCCTCGTGCCCATTTTGGCTTGGATCAGAGGAGCTTCCAAAAATGTTGTCTCCTGTGAACGCAACTTTCTTGCCATCGATGATGCCATGCAGACAAAGTGCAAATTCGGTCTGGCCGGGCATCCAGTCCACGGTAAGTTTGAATCCTTCCCAAGTAAAAGTGTCGCCCTCTTGGAAAACTTTATCAAATGCGATGGAGTCGATTCCCTTGCCATAGGTGTTTACCTGAGCACAGTAATCGAAATGCAGAGGGCGCGAAACCGGGGCAACCACACGATTCATCGTCCAAATCTTAGCACCGTGCATATCTCTTAAGTGTGGCGCTTCCAAGCAATGATCGCCATGCATATGGGTTACCAGCACAACATCAATTTGTTTTAGCCCAAGCCTTTCCTTCATTAGTACGATTGATTTATCCAAGAATTCTTTTTTGAACAACCCGCAATCAACAACCAAGGCATGGCCGTTATCTGCAAGTATCATGTGGAAGTTGGGCCAGAATTCCGGGCCACGAAACTTAAACAAATGTTTGGTCACTTGCCAGACATGAGGCACAGTAGTTGGTTGGGAAACTCGATCTTGGTCTGCCCCCGCAAAGGTAGACACTTCCCACCCGCGCAGATAAAGCTTGTTGAATTCTCGAAGTGTGTTTCGCAATGTTTGTAATTGGGGCAGTGGATTTTCGATGATCGGGCCATGCGAAGGTAGCATCTTTTTTAATGGGTAACCTTCAAGTTGCCCCAAGGAATTATAGAGTGCATAAATTCCCTTGCTGAAACCATAATCCCATTCGGAATCAAACCAAGTGTGAAGCTTCGATCCTTGAAGCATGACATCGCCTGTAAAGGCAATCCATTCTCCTTCTTTTTTGGTAATGTAAGAAAGCGAACCAGGGCTATTTCCTGCTGTTTCAATGCACCATAGTTCGATTCCCTGCCAAGTGAAATCATCCATTTTTGCAAATGTTTTATCTGCCTTGATGGGTGTAATTCCAGGCCTTACATAGCTTGCGCCATGCACAGTAAAAGCATCTGAAAGGGCGGGCGCCATCTTTCTAAAATTCAGCGGGGTTTCAAAAAGAGCTTTCTCCACTTCGGGAACCGCAACCTTTGCACCAATATTTTTTAATCTTGGATACCCTTGCGTTTGTTCCCGGTGATGATGGGTGAATAGCACCCATTCAATTTTGTTGATCCCGATTTCTTTCAGATGATCAAGCACATCACCCGTACCCAGATCAATCAATAATCCCAGTTCACCCGATTTGATTACATAGACATTGCAAATATCAGGAAAGAGATAAATGTCTTTTGCTACTTGTGTGAATTTCATGACTAAATCTCTTTTAAGAAAAGGAAAGGCTTTAGGTGGGACGTGTTCGATCATAACTTAAAGAAGTCTGAGTATTGAGTAATTTTCGTACTACTCGAAATATTTTCTCATATTCATTTGGCAGGTTTGTGCGCTTTTCAAAGGGTCATAACCAAGCTTTTCTGAAACCATCGAACTGACTTCGCAATTGACATCGCCCTGATAATTACCTTCTTTCAAGACTTTAATCAAGGCCCCATAATCAATCGAATTCGTAGATCCCGCAAGATCGAACACGATTTTTTCATCTCTTTTTGCTGCATCTTTGATTGCAACATGCGCAACATGAGGTAGCGAATCTTTTAGCATCTTAACAAGATCCAGATCGCGAAACATCAGATGGCTAGGGTCGTATACCATCTTTAACCAGGGAGAATTTTTCAATTGCTCGATAAGCCAGATTGCTTGGCTCGGTAGGTTCATTGCACCAGAACGATGCGGCTTAATAGCAAGAATAACTTTGGCCTTTGCAGCGAGTTCGGTCCATTTGCCTAGAGTATCTACATAAAGAGTCTGGACTTTTTCCCAAACGCCTCCGCCCAAAACCGTTTGCACCACAGGCGGATGTTTACCTCCAAGTTCATTGGCAAGGTTAAACGCTTGCTCTAATCTATCTTGTAAACCCTTGCTAACTTCTGGCATGGGCGAAGGGCCAAGATTTTCCATCAGCGCTGTCAGCTTTAGTTTTGAATCTGAAATTAAGGTGCCGATTTCTTTGCGATTTGCCGCGCTTAGCTTTTTAGGCTCGGTAGGCCAGCCTGGTAGTAAACATAACTCCATCGAATCAAATCCGACCTTGCCCACATAAGGAATAGCTTCTTTGTAAGCAAGGTTTTTCATCCCGTAGTTGCTGAATCCCAGAGTGATTTTTTTTGCCTTGGGTTCAATCGCAATGGCATTGCCCAACATCATGCTTGCAGCCATGCTTCCCAAAACTTCTCTACGATTCAGCTCACTCATTATGAACCTCTTGCTTTTTTTAGCATTTCAACAAAAGGCCGCATGAAGTAAGGGTTATCATGCCAGGTTCTGCCGGAAATTAAATTGCCATCGATCACGCAACGATCGTTTACATAAACCCCACCAAACGAGGTTATATCCAAGGCGCATTTAGCAACCGAAGTGCACTTGCGATTTTTCAAACAACCAGCGGCTGCTGCGATTTCCACGCCATGGCATACAATCGCAACAGGCTTATTCTTTTCGAAAAAATGTTTGGTGATGCGAATCAAATCTTCATCGTAGCGCAGATACTCGGGCGCCCTGCCCCCCGAAAGAAATAGCCCCGCATACTCGTCCACTTTTACATCGCGAAAAGCCATTGTTGCTTTCACATGATAAGCTGGTTGCTCACGCGTGATATCCCAAGGAATGCTGGCATCGGGTGGAATTTCATGCATAACCCCGTGGTAAATCCGCGCCTCAGGCCCACTTACAACTACTTCAAAATCATCTTCAGCCAAACGGAAAATTGGATAGTAGGTGTCTAGAACTTCGGTGCCATCCCCTATGGGCATCAATACTTTTGCCATGCGACTGATTCCTTAATATTTGTTTTTCGGTTTTCATTACCCTTATTAGTTTACTAAAGCTTAGGATGGTCTAATAGCGAAAACGCTGCTCCAAACATTTAAATTTTAATGAAGGTATCCATGGCCACGATTTGTTTTTGGATGATCATGATGATATTTGGTCAGGATGATTTGAAAACAAACTCGCCTTTTGCGAGAGCTGAACCTGCCAAGGATATCAGTGATGTTTTCAAATCTTCCAAAGGCTGGATCGGAGCGGATGGTAATTACTCGGTTAAAATCTCTGATGAAAAAGCACTTTGGTTTTATAGTGACACCTGGCTTGGCGATGTGGAAAACAACAAGCGCAAGAATCCTGTGCTTATTAACAACTCTGTAGGCGTTCAAGAATTCAAAGATGGCAAATCCAATGTGCAATATCACTGGGGAAAAGCTGTGGATGGTAAGCCTAGCGCTTTGTTGGTTCCCAAGGATGGTAAAGGTTGGTTCTGGCCTTTTGCTGGTATCATGCAGGGCGAAAAATTAGTGCTGTTTTTGTTTCTTATGGAGAAAGCAGATGGACCATCTGGGTTTGCTTTTAAAAACGCAGGAGTTGTGCTTGTAGAAATTGATAACCCGAATGATGCCCCCAACTCTTGGCGTATCCAGCAGATTAAAGTTCCTCATGTAAGTATTGGGGAAAAGAGGAAAGTCTTGTTTGGTTCTGCGATTTGTGTGGCCAAAGATTTTACTTACATCTATGGCTACGAAGAAAACAAGGGCGGGTTTTATAAGAAGATGCTTTTGGCCCGGTGTTCGAACAATCAGGTTGCAAAGTTTACAGATTGGGAGTTCTATGATGGATCGGGGTGGTCGAAGAATTTGGAGGATGCGAAGCCCTTGATGGAGGGTGTTGCATCTGAGTATTCGGTTAATTATGTACCGGGGTTGAAGAGATTTTTGTTGGTGTATCATGATGCTTTTTTGTCGCCTGACATTGTTGGCAGAACTAGTTTGAATCCATGGGGCCCGTGGTCTGAAAAAATCAAATTGCACACCTGTGAGGAAAAGAGTTGGAGTAACGAGGTGTTTTGTTATTCGGGGAAGGTGCAACCTTGGCTTTCGAAAGAGAATGAGATCATTATAAGTTATGCTGCAAATGCAAAATCACTTGCGGGCGTGATCAATGATGCAAGGCTTTACTGGCCAACTTTTATCAGAGTGAAGATCAACCCCGTGCCCTAGGCTTGTTTGAATTAACCACCTTTTCTTTGGCATTTATCCTGCTGATAACGCATGATTTATCTCGGAACTAGCTTCTGAGCATGGTGTTTGACTTTCTAAGTTTGCATTACTTGGAGACGGCATGAATTGGATCAAAGCATTATTTGTTTGCTGTTTTCTAATTTCAGGCTCTGCCCAAGCTGCGGAGCAACCTAATATTCTTTGGCTTGTTTGCGAAGATTCCAGCATTGATTGGTTTGGATGCTATGGCAACAAATATGCCAAGACGCCGAATGTTGATGCGCTTGCCAAGCAAGGGTTTCGTTACAAAAACGCTTATGCTTGTGTGCCGGTTTGTGCACCCTCACGCAGTACTTGGATCACGGGTATCAATGCAGCTTCTACCGGTACACTTCCAATGCGCAGTAGAAATATGCTGCCTCATAATTTGATCAAGTACTATCCAGATTACCTTCGAAGTGCGGGATACTTTTGCGCTAACCATACCAAGACTGATTTTAATATTGGTGGCAGACTTGATGGTAATTGCTGGGATAGCAACAAGGCTAATGCCTGGGACTTGCGCAAGCCGGGCCAGCCCTTTTTTCAAATCCTCAATTTCACCCAGTCTCATGAAAGTAGCGCACATGGCGCAGTGACTAATACCCGCCATTCACCCAACGATATCATCTTGAGAAAATATCATCCCGATGAAAAAGGGATTCGTATGACTTATGCAAAATATCACGATGCAGTTGAAACCATGGATATCGAAGTAGGCAAGGCGCTTGCAGCATTAGATAAAGCAGGGCTGGCGAATGATACCATCGTGATATTTAATTCCGATCATGGTGGTGTTATGCCTCGTAGCAAACGATTTCTTTACAACAGTGGTTTGCACTGCCCGCTTATTTTACGGATGCCTGAAAAGTACAAGCATTTATGGCCTGGTAAGTCGCCTGGTGAAACGGTCGATAGGCTGGTGAGCTTTGTGGATATGCCTAAAACTTGGTTGAGCCTTGCGAATGCCGAGATCCCACCTGTGATGCAGGGTAAGATTTTTCTGGGTACCAAAGCGCAGCAGGAACCCGAGTATGTTTTCAGCTTCCGTGAACGAATGGATGAGCGCTTCGATAATCAGCGCGCGGTTCGTAGCAAGCAATTCTTGTACATCAAAAACTTCATGCCTTATGTGCCTTGGGGGCAGCATGTTGATTACCTCTGGAAAATGGAAGCAACCAAAGTTTGGGAAGATGCGTACAAAAACAAACGCACTAA
>Ga0209296_1001154_pt1 | contig 20951 bp, 57 predicted proteins | sample S_130206_EF_Meta_FD_187319 | JGI IMG/M metagenome (GOLD analysis project Ga0209296, IMG submission 187319) | Freshwater microbial communities from Lake Simoncouche, Canada to study carbon cycling - S_130206_EF_MetaG (SPAdes) (version 2) | ecosystem: Environmental > Aquatic > Freshwater > Lake ...
CCCCTGAAATTGATGTTGGATTCAAGCATTGGCAAAAGTGTAGAGAAGAGTATGCTGATAAACTCTTTGAAATCAGAAATTCTATTAGTCAATTCAATATTGGCGAATTAGCAGAATTCTTTTTGCTTGAACCAATCGAAATGGATTGCTGGGACTATGATAAAGATGGTAATGAAATTGATGAAGATGGTAATATCATGCCTCCTACTAGCAGAGAAACTATTAAAATCGCTAGTGATTGGAAAGAAGAAATGACTTTTCCTCTTTACTTTATTGGATGGATTGATAGTGATTATGACCGTTTTGGTAAATCTCGTGTATCATTTTCTGAATTTGTGAGCCTTAGAGATTATGATTCACACTGAAACAAGATTCGCGTATCGTCACAAGCCAACAAGCAAGTGGGTTGCATTAGAAACATTCATCAGCAGTTGGGATGTTTACATGCATCTTGTTGATGAATTTGTTCCTGATGACATGGCATACAAAGCAATAAACGTCATTGAAGAAGATTTGATGCGCAGCTCTATGAATGGTATAGAATATTACAAACAAAATTCTCTTGAATTTGAGCTTGTAGAAATTGAAATTGAGTATAGAGTAAAGCAATGAAAGATCGTCGCGCATTCCTCAAGCAAATATTCGGTGCAGGGGCATCCATTGTAGTTGCTCCTGTTGTTAAGCTTTTACCCAAAAAGGTAGCAGGTGACTTCTCTAAAATCATGATACCAATGATTCGGAGAACATTTCCTGAATTGATCTGTCATGAAATTGTTGGTGTACAACCCATGTCAGGCCCAGTTGGTCTTGCATTTGCAATGAACTACACATATACAGAAGAGAAGCTTCCATGGTGGAAGAAAATACTCAAACGAACAAAATGATTAAATTTATCAAAGAACTCTTCCGCAAACGAGCTTGGAAAGAAATCTCTCGCGAATTTTTGAGAAAAGAGCAGACTGTAAATTTAGGAATGTGCGCTTATTATTATGTCACTTATAAAGATCTTATCAGTGGAGATATTAAAAGCGAAGAAGTTGAAATTGTGCTTCAAGAATGGTTCCTACATAAATAATTCTCAACTAAACAAAAATTCACCTTGAATTCCATCTCAATAAACATTATGATGAAAGTGAAAAGAACCAGCTTTTAGAAAATTTACAATCTCTTATGTAAGCTTATTAAAATTATATGAAAAAAATTACAAAATTTATTAATCAAATTATTAAAGATACTAAAGATAGAATGGTTTGTGATGCCATTATTTTAATGACTGTTCTCTTTTCCTTAATCTTTGGTACAGTTGCAATTTTAGGCTACATTGGCAGTTTATGCAATTTTGGACCAAATTTAGATTTCTTTGCAAGAGGAAGTTGGATTTTTATAGTTCTCATGGCTATTGGTTCTGTATCATATATTGTCTGTTATCTTGCAAAAGCTGTATATAGCTTCATTTTGTACTTGATTAAGGTCTGGAAATCGTTATAATACTCTATGATAAAATTTATATTTCAAACTTTGCACCTTTTATGTCTTTGGTGCTACATGATGATAATCAAGCTGTTGTGGCGTTGCAAATGCGTATCAACTCTTTGTAAAAATAGTGCAACACGCAACTATCAAAGAGCAGCAGAATCTTTTGTTAAAATCTAATCTATGAAAAAAATCATTAACTTCATTCAAAGCCTTCAATTTTTCTTTAAACCTCATTACTGGATCATGCTAGGCAAGTATGACTCAGCATGGGACTCTAAACTCAATGAATTGGCTAAAGAGCATAGTTTCAAGTCAGAAGCAGGAAAATATAGCGACAAAATTTATTATGTTTCATTAGGTGGGGTTCATATGTGGGTTGGTAATTTTCCATATTCCTTTTTTGCAAAAGTTACCATAAAATCAATATACACTATTAGTGATGTTGAACGTGTTATTTTTTATGAACGTCAAGACAATAGAACTCAATTTCGTCCAAGTCGATTGACTATCCACAAACTCACCAAAAAACTACTTGCTGATTTGAACATGAAAGATACTAAACTTAAACTTGAAAAATAATATGAGTGAAAATGACAACTTAAGTGGTTGGTATATGACATTAGCTTTTATCGTTGCAATTGTTTGTGCATTTATGGCTGCTGATCAACGAGATACTCTCAAGCAGGAAGCTGTTGACCATGGCTATGCTGAATGGATAGTCATTGGTGAAAACAATACTGAATTCAAGTGGAAACAAAATCAATACACTGCACCAAATTTAAGTAATAAATAAAAATATGACAATAACTCTTGAAATCCCTGACGATGTTTTAGCAATTTACTCTCAATATATTGAAGCTGGGACTGGTATACCAGGACCAGTTACTAGTGAAAATTGGTCTGCGTTTATTACGCAAACAATTATACCTGATTATATGTCAGCGCAATTTGGTGTATCCCCAGGAGAAGCTTAATTATGGTTGCAGTTGACTCACAAAATAATATAGTGAATATAGGGTACACTTTTATAAAAGAAGGTGTACCTTATAGGGTTGTAAGTATTACTGCACCAGCTAATGGTGGCATTGGAAGTATGCAAGCTGTAGACCTCACTAATAATCAGCAAATAAAAATATACCCTACAAAGTTTGGTGGTAAATGGAGTACTGAGTTTGAATATTCTCAAACCAATTTGCCGCAGAAAAATAAGGTACCTGTAAAGGGTAAGAAGTTGTAAAGCTATTCCTTTATGCTTACCTTTATAGTCCAAACAACTCACTTCATTTGGTGCTTCTGTTATAAGCATTTTATAGACTTACTATGGAGATATGGGGTGGTTGATATCAAATGCAAAAATCAAGCTAGAAGAAATTATCAAAGAACAGCTGAAAATTTCGTTAAGTTTTAAGGAAAGTGGTTATAATAATAGTATGAAAGATGTATTAACTAAAATAATTGGTAAGCTTACGAATAAGCTTAAAGTAATTGAACCCCTAAACTCTTATCAAGTAAGTTCTTTAGTGGAACGGCATTGCTTTATGGTTGCTTTTGACCGTTTTAATAATGGGGGGTATTGTGTTAACCTTCAAGATCATTCTCGCGCTTAATTAGTATGACTCCTGATGTATATTGTGGTTGTGGTTCGATAGTCGAACTAGAGCGCGTAAGTGTTCTTAATAGTAAAACGTGCCTTGCCTGCGCGCAAGTAGCTCAGAAAACCTGGCAGAAGCCGAAAGGTGTGATGATCTACGATCATAAAACTGCTCCGACGATTCAGATTCTTACCCCTGAGCAATTCAATAATCATCGTGCGTATAATCCATATGGTCGCTCTACTGGAATGGGTTCTGGTCTTCATCGGATTACCAAGACTACTTCTTGCATGTAAACTTATGAAAAAAATTACTAAATTCATCAAACTGGTCATCAAAGACCTCAAGATCAGAATGGCATGTGATGCCATTGTTTTAATGACTGTTCTCTTATCCCTTACTTTTAGTACGATTTGTATTTTAAGCTGCATTGGTAGTCTATGCAACTTTGGACCCAATCTAGACTTCCTTACAAGAGGCTGCTGGATCTTTACATTTCTTGTTGCCATTGGTGCTGTATCATACATTGTCTGCAGTATTTCAAAAGCTGCATATTACTTCGTTTTGTATTTGATTAACGTCTGGAAATCGTTATAATAATAGTATGAATCCATATCTCAATATCATACTCATCTACATCATTGGAGTTGTTGTTGCAGCTTTTATGTTACGCTTCAACAACTCTTTTTACAAAAAGAGACATGAATGTGATCCTCCACCATTATGTTTGCTTTCATGGTTTGCAGTTGTTGTTGTAATTTTAGGATTTATAGTTTATATTGTTGAGTTATGTTTACAACATTTCAATTTCAGCCTTGAAAAGGTCGAAAAATTTTTAAATTGTATTATGAACTACACTGACAAAGAATAAATTGGGAAAGTTCATATAATAATAGTATGAAACAAACACCAATTACAGTTTATTCTTTTGTAGATGATCGCAAAGAAATTGATGAAGTCGAATATCATACTGAGCTGAATAAGTTCTATGACGATCTATCTAAATCGTATATTGATCATATTGAAGCAGAGCAAGAAGCTCGATCGGTTTACAACTCAATGATTAGTTACTAACTAATTTTAACCTATTGCGCATAAATAATAGTATGAATCGTAACGACCAAAAATCTATCAACAATCTTTATACAGAAGCAGTTCTTCAAGGTGCAGCAGGTAAGCAAAGCAACACCCAACTAAATAGTTCACCGGAAATTGAAGCAATTAAAGCTGAAATTGGAGCTCCAGGTGGTATGCTTCTTGATGAGTTTAGCGATCTAGCTCTCAAAGCTTTAGAAGCAGCTGGTATGAGTACGCAAGGTCTCTCATACAATAAGCTTTTTAAAACTATTGGTAAAGTTTTAGGAGCAGAGATTGAGTACAACAAAGGTGAAGACGATGAAGGTTACGTTTTTGCTGATATAGGTTATGATTATGGTCAAGATATCTCTCAACAATAACATTTAAACAACAAATACAATTAAGAAGAGATAAGCTAACCCTTATCTCTTTTTTTATGTCTATAGGAAAGTCAATATAATAATAATATGAAATTAGCATCTATCGAAATTATCTCTGAAATCAAACCTCACCCTAATGCTGACAAGCTTGAACTTGCTAAGGTGTTAGGCTATACCTGCATCGTTGAGAAAGATCGTTACAGAGCTGGAGCTGCTATTGTGCTCATTCAGCCTGATACTGTGCTGCCTGATAAGCCTTGGGCTGAAATGTTCAAGAAGCGCAGCAGCCGTGTGCGTGCCATGAAATTGCGCGGCAGTTGGTCATTTGGTATTATCATGAGTCCTTATGATATCATGGATGCTTTCTTCTTTGCAGATCAATTTGGTGATTTCAAAGACAATATTGGTAAAGAGGTGTCTGACTTGATTGGTGTAACCAAGTACGAAGCTCCTATGCCTCAGCAGCTAGATGCCAAAGGTATTCTGCCTTTTGGTCTCAACAAGACTGATGAAGAACGTTACCAGAACATCTTGGACCTTCCATTTGGTGAGACTGTTGATGTTACTCTCAAAGTAGATGGTCAGAGTGCTACTTACTACTGCTATAAAAACAGGCAGACTGGCGAATGGCATACAGGTATTTGCTCTCGCTCTCTTGACCTTAAGCCAGAGTGTATTTTCAACAATTATACTCGCATCAATCGTAAGTATGATATTCTCAACAAACTGGAGAATTATTGCAAGTTTCATGACTTTAGCTTAGCTCTGCGAGGAGAGATTTATGGTAGTGGCATTCAAAGTCATGCTGCTAATCCTCACTCTAAGCTAGATCTAGCTTTTGCTGCGTTCAACATGTACAACTTTGATACATTCCAATATGTAACTGATAAGAGCTGCATCTTTCATTATACCAGATTCTGTGATCAATACAGCATACCAACTGTTGACTTGCTTGAAACTGCTACTCTAACTCCAGAGCTCATCAAAGAGTATGCTGAAGTAATGACAGAAGTGAATGGTAGAGCATTCGAAGGTGTAGTCATCAAGCACAAGAGCGGTAGCTTCAAAGTTATAAATTTAGGTTATGATGAACGCAAGTAATCTTCTGAGCACTGAACATAGCTAATAACTTTGTAGTGCTCAGAGCGGTTTGTATAACAATTTAGTTTATATCTAGAGGAAAGTTATTATAATAATAGTATGAACACACCAACACCCAAAGCATGGGCGCTTCTTACGCTGCCGATCTGCCCGCTTGGCTTTTTCCTTGCAGGTTTTGATCTAACCGAACGGGGGCCAGTTTTAGCCCTATGCTACTTATTTACCCTAATCTTTACCATTTTCGTATGGAACTTTCCACAAGACGTCCGGTAACACCAACACTCACACCACAATAAGGAAAGTTAATATAATAATAGTATGAAAAACATCTTAGTTAATTATATTGGTGATATTGCTATTGGCTTCAGCACTCCTTGTGAGTCATCTGATGAAGAGACTCTCGAGAATGTCTTTGATCAATTCAATCATGGCTCTGGCAACGAGCACCCTCTCCTTCTTAAGCATAAAACTCGCTCACTATCCGTTAACGATACTGTCCGCGTTGATGATAAATGGTATCAGTGTATGTCTATAGGATGGGAGCAAGTTTCAAACGAATATGTTGATGAGTTAGAACAAGCAGTTGTTAACCATCCTAGCTTTAAAGAGCATGGCCCTTGGTTTGCATTGCATGATGTAATGTGGGTTAAACGTAAAGGAAAGTCCATATAATAATAGTATGAAGAAACAACAAACTCCGCAAAAAGTTCTTATCGATATTCTCAAAGGCTGCAATCCGATTGCAACGATGTTTATCTTTGATGCTATCTCTAAGCATACCGATCTTGTTCTCAAAGATAAAGAGTATACAATTGAGGCTATGAAAAACTCTTTTGTGAATGGTGAAGCTTGGGTTGATTGTGCTCAGCAACTTCAAACCTCATTCGGTTGGAGCAAATAATATAAGGAAAGTCATTATAATAATAGTATGAAAATCGTTACAGAGCTAGTTGAACTTGAATTGGTGGGTCTTGATGGGAACGCATACTCTCTAATGGGAGCGTTCTCAAAAGCTGCACGTCGGCAGAAGACTCCAAGCGAAGAGATCAATGCAGTGATCAAAGAGTGCATGTCTGGGGATTATGATAATCTTCTGCGGGTGCTGATGAATAACACAACGAACTAATAGGAAAGTCTATATAATAATAGTATGAAAGAACATAAGCCAACAATCAAAGACGTCAAAGAGATTCTCCGTAAGGAAGTGGGTGGGTGGAATGATAAGCGAAAGAGTTATAGTCGCATTAAGCTCACTGAGCAGCTTAGCAATGCTGATCAGCGTAAGCTCCTTAGTGAACTGCGCCGAAGGTTTGATGATTACAAGTTTACAGTTGGTAACATTCGCTGGCAGTCCAGTTACTTTACCGTACCTCATATCGTTGGAGCTATCACATTTTGGAAATAAGCTGAGGAAAGTCTATATAATAAGAGTATGACAAACGCAGAAATTACTTACAAAATTATGAAAGAACGCCTTGCTGAAGCCCGCGAGCGTTTTCCAACTGAAGATCTTCTCGGAGATTACGCATATGTGCTCGGTCAGTTCAGCATGATGCTCGCAACTGCAGTCGATCACGCGAAAAGATCTCCGGAAGCAGCTCAGCGATATCTAGAAGGACTGCTTAGAGAAAGCCCTACACCTAAAGCAGAATAGATAGTTTAAGGAAAGTTAATATAATAATAGTATGAATAGATTTGATAAACTTGAATATCTTTTAGAAACTTGTAGTGCAGAATTCATCAAAGATTGCCATTTCATAAGAGAGATCGTTGCATGGATGGGTGATTCAGAATTTGATGAGTTTTACGAACGAATGTGCAGAAATTGGGATATTAAAACTGAAGAGGAAAGTTAATATAATAATAGTATGAATAAGAAAGAAATTCAACAAGAAATCGAAAGTGTACGTCTCAAATTGCAAACGCTCGAAAAGAAGTTAGCTAATGGTAACAACTTTAGTGATGAGCAAGCTCGTCGCAATATCAATAATATTGCTAAAACATATCGCAATGCATTAGTGCAAAGTGGTGAGTTGAAAGATATCGGACTTGTATTTGGTGAGGTAGTTGAGGTTGGTGAGTATAAGCATCGCGGCCTCTTTCTAACTAATAATTTTGATAAGCGTGATTGGGAATGGTGGGTGTTATTAGACTCAGATACCAATTCAGAAGTGTTGGTACGAGTTGATAAAGTAACTGGTAATGTTATCGACTAACATGACTGATGAAGAATTGATTGATGAGGTACTTTCTAGCAAGGTAAAATTCGAATCAGATAGTAGTGGAAAGATTAAGGAAATTCATTATAATAATAGTATGAGAATAACAATTGAAAATAAAGAATATCTAATCGATATCGAAAAGGCTAAAGAACTCGGAGTACTCAAAGAAGATAACTCTATTAACAGTTTTAAAGTGGGTGATGCGTTTCGACTTAAACATGGCAACATTATTGTAATCGTCGAAACAGGTTTTAATGACTCTGATAAGCGGCGTTATTCTTTTTCTGGTCTATATGATAGTATTGAAAATTACTCTACTTTTGGTCCAGTAGGAGGTACAAAAGAAGATGTACTTAAACAACTCAACAAGTGGAAAGATAGTGAGCGTATGGTATTTGTGAAGAATATCAATGAAGATTTCGCAAAGTTGATTAAGAGTTTAAAAGGAAAGTCCATATAATAATAGTATGAAACAACTTAAACGATTCCATTTAGAAATTAGCGAGCTCAAACGTCTCATCAAAGACTCTCTACTCAATCCTAACTCTGAGTACTATAACCCTGTTGATGTTGAAGACGCTCAGGCTTACTTAGCTGAGATTGAGAAATTGGAGAAGTTCGAAGGCTCTCTCGAAGATGCGCAAAAGGTAATCGATGTAAAAGTATTTCAACCGATTCATGCCTGGGTGTTCTTCTTTACCTCCTTGAGCGAGGTTGAGTATGAGAAGGGTGAAGAGTTCATTCGCTTGATGATCGATGGTGTTACTGTAGCGAAGATCCCAATCGATCTCTAATATAAGTTTGGATTTAATAGGAAAGTCTTTATAATAATAGTATGAAAGTAATTAACATAAATCACATAGATATCTTTAGTAAAGTTAGCGATATACTTTACGATTTCATAATCAATGATCAAGAACCTCTCAGCGCATGGGGATTCCTTATGGAAGATATGCAAACTCCAACTGCCTTTCTTACAGCTGTAACAAGTGGGCAGAAAGCTATGACCTATCTCAGCTCAATCGACTTGGACGCTCTTGAAGATGAATATAAAGAGCTCAAGCAAGATACTCTTATCGTTGTTAACAAATTTGGTAAGCCTTGGGTAACAGTCCTCTTTTCACAACTCAATTGGTAATATGAAAACAAAAATCAAAATCGTAGATAATTTAGCTAAGACAGACCCAGTCACCCCTATTGAGTTTCTTTATTGCTTACAAACATCTTACAATAAAGACAAACTACCTCAATGGTGCTGGATTAATTGCCCATCAGTTCTTGCTGTTACACAAATAACTCGAGTAGGTACACATCAAATTGCCAATGATACCTTTGATGTTATCATTACTGATGGGCCTGAAGATCATCAGATATATTGGTTAGGTCATTGGAATGATGGTGTTTTAAAAGAATAGGAAAGTCGTTATAATAATAGTATGAAAGAAATCAAAGTAACATTAGAAGGTGAAGACTTTTACATTGACATTGAGCAAGCTCAGAAATTAGGTCTGCTCAAAGATAAGCCAACTATCAAAGAATTCTTTGTTGGTGATGTATTCTCATCAGGTTTTGATCCTATTCTAATCGTACAAAATGGTTGGCCTAGTGATACTTCTAAAGAGCAGCGATATAATATTGCTGGACTGGATGGATTGTTTCTATACTCAGACTTTGGAAGTGAAGGTCTAAGCCGAACAGAGATGCTAAAGTATCTCAATAAAGGAGACGATGGTTTTGGGTATAAGTTCGTCAAGAATGTTAATAGCGAAATCGAAACTTTATTGCGGAAGACGCTGCAGAAGTAGGTGGATATCAGCAAAAAACATTGCTGATCCCTAAATAGCTCGAGCAGAAAGGATTAGCGAAGAGGCAGCCATAGAGCATCGGTAAGGTCATTGCGATACAACCATTTAAGTAATAGGCAGCAGTAGTGGAGAGATTGGAAATAGAGAAATATAAGGAAAGTAGATATAATAAGAGTATGACAAACGAACAAATTGTGAATCAGATCATTGAAGAGCGCACAGCAGAAGCTTTAGCAGACTGCAAAGGAGATAGAGCGAGCGCATATGCTTATGTGATTGGACAGCTGCAAGTGATGCTCACAACCGCTGCAGACATTGCAATGAGCGATAATCCCTATGAGCCGCTGCATGTGGGAACTTATCTGCAGAACAAGCTCCGAAAAAGCCCTCAGGGTAGAGCGGAATAGATGGTCTTAAAGGAAATTCAATATAATAAGAGTATGAATACAATTGCAGTTAAATATGTTGTTACAGAATCTGATTATGGTGAATGGAGTATTTCAGATGCAGGTCGTTTTGCAATCGATGAGTGGGATGCATTTAAGCTTTTCTGCAAAGTGTATGAGAGGTTGAATGATGAACCTTATGAGTATTCTGAAGAAGAGTTTAATGATTGCTATGAGGTGCAAGCAGCTAATGGTGATGTGATTGTAATCATTGATGTAGATGGTGTGCAAGAATTTACATTCATTCAAGTTTAATAAGGAAAATCAATATAATAAGAGTATGACAAACGAAGATAGAGCTAAAATTGAAAGGATCTACGAAGCCTTCGAAGCCGCCTTTGAAGAGCTGAGCGAAGCTAAGCTAAAAGAAATTGTTAGCGCTATGGAAAGTATACCAGGACCAACCATTGGTGGTAGCAGCTATACTCCGCGATGGTTGTATGATGTTGCTGATATTAGCTTAGCTAACGTCAATTATAGAAAATAAGGAAAGTCAATATAATATAGATATGAGTTACAAACCAACAATTCCGAATCTCTTAGAAGCGAAAGCAATCATCGCAAAGGGTAAGCATCCATACTACCATCCATGCTCGAAGTGCTCTAAGGCTTGCTCGACGCCGACGAAGGCCTTCTGGCAGAAGCGTGTGAAAGAGATGGGGTCAGTTGATGATGTCTATAAGTCATTCGAATGCCGCGATTGCCGCAAGTCTAAGAAAGAGATTAAGAAGGAGCGAGCCTCTGCTCTCTACAGCCCAGAGCCAATTGCATCAGGTGCTAAGCGTGTGCCAGGAAGCTATGTAGCTATTCCAGAGCATTCTTTAGGGGTATCAGTCTGGGAAGAAGGTAAGTTCCTTGGTACAACCTTTCATAAGATCTTTTAAGGAAAGTCAATATAATAATAGTATGAAAGTAAATGATATTGTAACAATTGTTGGTGGTGATTTTCATAATTGTGATACTGATTATGTTGGTCTTACAGGTAAAGTTATTGAGGTTATTGAAGATGGTTGGTGTGAAGGCTGCGTTGAGGTTGATCTAGGTGATGATAACATCCAGACGTTCTTTAGCGATGATGTTAAACTAGCTTAATACGGAAAGTCAATATAATAATAGTATGGAAGATATTACCGAAGAAGATGTTGTTGAAGCTCTTAAGCGTGATCACAAGCAATTGTTACGAGAGAAGCTAGACGCTGCATATAAAGCTCTCGATGAGTTAAATGATATCGTGACTGAAGAAGATATGATTTGGGCAGATAAGGCATCGAGTGATGAACTAGGTACTGAGGAGGACGAACAGCTAGCAATGTCGCTGCTTAACCTCGAAGATAATCTGCGCGATATGAGTCATGCATTTGCTCTGCGGATGTAATACTAAACAATTTCAAGCGCGGGTAGCTCACTGGGTAGAGCAGGGGTCTCATAAACCCTTGGGGAGGGTTCAATTCCCTCACTGCGCACCACTTTCAGAATAAGACACACACATGCTGTCCGCGAGCCTCGTCGGAGCCAGTTGTTGAATAAACGAGGTACATTTACTTTAAGGAAAGTCAATATAATATAGATATGAAAATCATTACACGCACTAGAGATCATAATGAAAGTTTCGAATCAGAATACCTCAAATCTGCAGAAGATTTTGTAGGTGAAAAACATTATAATGATGAGATTGGTATCGATGACCAATATACCATATTCTATTACTCATCAGATGTACCTGAAGTGATCATTGATTGGGTCTTTGATAACAGGTATATGATCTGGCATCTGCTCGAAGATGGGGTCGAATTTAATTACTTCAGCGTGCTCGTAGACAAGTTGAACGCTGAAGGCCTTGTATGGGATGAAGATAGTTGGGAGCTGCTTGATGCTGAACTAGGAGGAGTATAAGGAAAGTCTATATAATAATAGTATGAAAGTAAAAGATATTCTTAAATTATTCGAAGGTATTGATCCTGAGACAGCTGTAACACTCACTAGTATGATTGATTGTCATCGAAGTACTTCTATCTGCGATAACGCTGATATCAGCGTTGAGGTCGAAGATGGTATGGTTATAATATCGGTAGGTGGAGAAGAAACAGATAGTCAATAAAAAAATTATGAAAAATCAAATCAAATACACAGACGAACTAAAACAAAAGTCAACAGTCAAAGTAGGTCAATTCTACCGCAATGACGATCTCGACGAGCTATACATCGTAGCAGAGGTATCACCGCCAGGTATGTATGTTCTAATTGGTCTTAATGATGGTATTTCCTGGACGGAGCTCTGCGAAACAATTGATGAAGTCTTTGATGGTCAAGAGAGTTCCTTCACTTTGATTACGGATCCATTTACTGTTACGCCAGAAACCAATTAGGAAAGTCGATATAATAAGAGTATGAAGATGAAAGACCTTAGCGAATTTGTTGTGTTCCAAGACGAGAAGTATTGGATCGATACTGAATGTGAGCCAAATCTCGATGCCTTTATGGGTGATGATGAACCTAATCCTCCTTTCGAAGTAGGTGTTCCGTTTGAGTTTACTATCGATGGCGTCACTCGCGTCGGGGTAGTAGAATGCGATGATGGTGTAGATGAATTTGCAATGATTCCTTTTACAGTAGCTTAAGGAAAGTCCATATAATAATAGTATGACAAATTCAAACGAACAGAAAGTATCAGACGCATTTGAGAACGCATTTGATGAGATTGGTGATGAGTCGCTTAAGAGCATTCTAACTGCATTCAATACGTTTGCAATTCGTAATCCAGGTAAAGTGATTCAGTACTTGCATGAGATGGCTCTAGACCAGAATGCTTATCGCAATGCATGTTCTGCAGATGCATATGCAGATCATGATGCATAATTAAATTTCCAACACACAAACTAGATGAGCATAGGCCCTCTATCGACTGTAATGGTTGGTAGAGGGTCAATTCATTTAATAGAGTGCATCGATACCGTAGCGGAACCGCGCTCAGTTTTTTGCCGCGAGTTGAGCCCCGCGGGTGTGTGCCAGGTCCCGCGGCCCTGCTAGCAGTGCGCACCTCTACCATAGTAACATTAAATAAAGGAAAGTCAATATAATAATAGTATGAAAGAAAGCATTGAAAATAGTAATAACGTTCGCGCAACTTCAGCCTTTAATAACAGTACGCAAGTGATGCCAGATAAGTTTAAGCATTGGAGCTTTACTGGTCCGAAGAAGGGGTATAAGAAAGCTCCAGTTGGTTCTCTCCAGAGCAGCCCAGAGCGTCTAGCTCAATTGGAGCGAGGCTGCTAACATCTAACAGAAAAAACATTATGGTAATCTTCTCAATCAAGATCGATAAAATGGAAGCCTTCAATAAGCTTCGTAAAGGTCCTAAAGGACAAGCCAGGTTAGGTACATTTACCTTTCGTGATAAAACCAAATACTATCGTAAGGGTCGTTCAGCTTTCAATGCGAGATCCTTTAGATAAGTTATCAGCAGCCCAGAGCGGTTGAAGATTGGTAATGTGGTTAAGCTTGACAACTTCATCAATAGTTGTTACAGATGCAATTGGAATAATGTGATCGATATGCCACTCACCATGATTAGACCAAGTCATGCCTGGTTGGAAGAGTTTTTCGAAATGATCTTTTGCTTCTTGCCATGTACAACCAAGAAGGGTAATGGTATTAATAGGTTTATCGGACCCGATACGTTTAAATGCACCCCATATGTTACGTCTCAATTCTTCTTTCATTTTGAAAATTTCATCTGTTTGAAGTCGTTTTTGATATCTTTTTCTGCAAAGTTCTCGACCTTTCTTTTCATGATATACTTTAGCTCCAGCGCTTCTCTTCGCAACCACATCAGGTCTTTTAACGTATTCGTTTTGCTTTGCTATATAATTTTGCCTGTATACATCATCTGTTTTCATTCTTTCTTTATGTTTAGCGCGCCAGTTTGATCTCCATAATGCATCTCGACCATCAGCTTTCCATTTTGCTCTCAAAGCTTTTGCTTCATCTTTATGTTGTTCTATATACTTTTGACGTGCGGTTAGGGTTGTGTTATTACTCATACTATTATTTAATGTTTAGAGCTGGTAAAGGCTGATAAATTTTAACCCGGCTGGTAAAGGCCGCCTTGGTGGTTACTCTTTCAGAGACAAAACCAAATATCATCGCAAAGGCCGCAAAGAGCGTTGCGATCGCAGCAGCGAAGATAGCTAGATTCTAGCAAGTCTAGAAATTATAATTATAGAAAGCATACAAATAAGTATGCTAATTCTACGCGTATTAACAAAAGGAAAGTCAATATAATAATAGTATGCAAAACGAACTTGAAATTAAATTAGCTGAAATTGAAACTCAAATTATCGCAATTGAAAATGGCGAACCTATTAATGAGGTGTTGATGGTGAGTGGTGAAGAATTTAAAGATGGTTATTTGTATGCCCTTTTTGAGATGAAAGAATGGTTTGAGAGTATGATTGCTAATTGCGAATAAGCAAATAAGCGAAAAGGAAAGTCAATATAATATTAATATGAAAGAAAGCATTAAAAATATGAAAATCGTTAAAGCATTTGCGTTTGTTGAAAGTTTTAAAGAAGCTGCGAATTATGAATTGCGCGGTTGGGATGTTGAAGTCGATGATGCTGTTAATGGTGTCTTCTATGCTGAATTGCTTATCGATAAGACGCATTCTGAAATGTCAGAAGATGATGCGATGCAAATTGGATGTGATGATTTGGTCGAAATGGAGAATGGCGAAGTGCGCCGCTTTTGGGATGATGAATTGGTAACTGCTGCATAAGCAACCCATTTGGGAAAGTCATTATAATAATAGTATGAAAGAACGTCTTAAAGGTAATGCACTTAGAATCTATAATGAGATGGTTGACCATCTTGGTGGTGAGTTTGATGAAGCTACTTGGCATATTGTTACCATCTCTGATAAGTCAGGTAACGTTGAAGAGTTTGTCGGTTGTGGTAAGACACGCAAAGATGCTACGAGAGCCCTTCGAATGGGTTGGAAATGGTTGCGCTCACATTATAATGAAGAGCAATTCTCTGTTGATCTGACTGTTGGTGGTCGACTCAAATCATATCTCATCTAAGGAAAGTCAATATAATAATAGTATGAACGAACTGATCATAAAGTATCACAACCTTGTAGTTGAACTAATTCCAAAGATTATCGAGTCAGAAATAAATGACCATGATTATAGTGAGTATATGGTTCTATGCGCTCAGAAGAAAATCTACCTTCAAGTTATCGAAGATCTAGAGTCAATAGACCACAGCAAAAAGCTGTACTAATCGGAAAGTCAATATAATAATAGTATGAAAGAAAGCAAAATCGAATACAATATGGAGCATGGTTCACCTTATGATCGCGGGAGCGCAGATGCTTGGTAAGTCGTGGGAAAGACCCGCATTGGTATCCGCAAGGCTCATATAAAGGTGAGCGTATTGGTAGCGAGCGTATGACTCCTCGACAGCTTGAAGCATACCATGCTGGGTATGATAATGAAGATGGTCGCAAAGAGTGGTAGTAATCAGGAAAGTCGATATAATAATAGTATGAAAAACAAAATTGATCTAATTAAAGGAGCCAAAACAATAATCGTCAGTGACATTTCTGGGGTTGACTTTGACTTAAGGAAAGGTGATGTAATCGTCTTTGATGGGATGGACGAGCGTCCTGAAGAGGAAAATGGTAATGAATGGAAAGAAGACTTAGCTGATGAAGTCGATGGTGATATTAGTCGACTAAAAGGCGTTATGGTAACTCAAGAGGCTGACAATTATGAGGGTTGGTTCCCGATTGATACGCTGACTAATACGATTTTGAGTTACTAAAATAATTGAGTAGGAAAGACAATATAATAAAAGAGTAAGATAACAAAACAAATAAAATAGAAAAGCAAATAATATGAAAGACGCAAAATTTACCGCAACAATGACATTCAATACCGATAAAGAACTCGTGCAAGAGCTTCGCGCAGAGTTTGATGTTGGTGAAAAAGAAATGATGACCTTTCTTATCCATACCGCGCTAGCTAATCGCGAAGATCTTGCAGCTCGAATTGCGAATTATAAAGACGCAATTGAGTCTGTGAAAGCGCATGTGAAAGCGCAAAAGCTTTCTGAGAAAGAAGCCGCGAAAGAAGCCGCGAAGGCTGAGAAAGAAGCCGCTAAAGAATCCGCAAAGGCTGAAAAGGAAGCTGCGATGAATAAGGCGCTTGAAGTTGCAGCGCAGAAAGTGAAAGCTACGCGCAAGAAAGCTAAATAGTTTTAGGTTTGAGAAATGAGTAGCGCAGCGAGCGAAAGTTAGCTGCGCTTATTTTTTATGCTTATAAGGAAAGTTAATATAATATGAGTATGAAAGATAATATGAATAATAAAAAAGCAATTATTGGTGAAAAAGTTAAAAATTATGTTGAGGGTATTGTGAAGAGTGGTATTGTGAAGTGGGAGGAAAATGAAGAAGGTTTGTGGTTGTGGGTGAAAGGGTTGTATGATTTTGATATGAAGTTGAGTGTGGTTGATTGGAGTAGGAAAAGTGTTTGGGGTATTGGATGGAAAAGGAATGGTGGTTTGGGTTGGAGTTTTAAGTATGGTACGGATGTGATTGAGAGTTTTGAGAATGATGAGGATTTTAAGTTTGGTATTAATATGAATTTGATTAATCATATGGTGATTAAGAGAGGGTATAATGGTTTGGAAGAGAATAAGGAAGTGGTAATTGAGGGTTGGTATAAGAAGGATGAGAGGGAAATGAAAGGTGAGAGGTGGAGTAGGTGGAATGAAGATGGGAGTATTAATATGTGGGAGGTTGATGGTTGGGTGTAGAGTAGGTTGAAGTAGGGGTAATAGGAAATTTAATATAATATAAATATGAATAAAATAATTATTTTAGGAGATGGTAGTAATATTATTGGAGAGTTTGTTGGTGTGTGGTGTAAGGGTGAGTGGGAAAAGATTGATGAGGAGATGGAAATGGGTGTGGAGTTTGAGGATTGGAGTAAGGAAGAGGAAGAGGGTGAGGGATGGAAAGTGTTTGGATATGATGGGTTGGGTGTGTTGGTGTGTGAAGTAGATAAGGATGAGAAAAAGTGTGTGAGAGAGTATTGGAAGATGGTTAAGAGGAAGTATTGAGAGGTGATAGGAACTTTAGTTTGGGAGGTATGCCCGAGCAGCGAGAGCTGCTCGGTTTTTTTGTGACTAGAAGTTCCATTCTAGTATCTATACCGGGTAGAGAGATTAGAACGCGACGAGAGACCAGGGGGAAAGAGCTCTCCTTTCAGAGAGCTCTCTAACAACTATACAGACTATTTAGCCTTCTTAACCTTCTTAGCTTTCGAAGCTGCAATAAAGGCTCGAGCCTCTTTCATCTTCTCTTTATAAGCTTCATAGCGAGCTACCTTATTAGCCTCTTTTTCAGCTGTAGCTTCAGCATTCACTTCAGCAGCCCAATTTGAAATTTCTTCCATATGCAACATACCAAACTCAATCAGCTTATTCATAAGCTCCTTTTCACCAACATTAAGTCCAGCTCGCAAATTTTGGACGATTTCTTTATCAGAATTAAAAGTCATAGTTGCAGTAAATTTAGCTTCTTTCATATTTTTATTTTCTATTTTTTCTAATTTAATATTTCTTTTGCTTACATTATTATTATATTGACTTTCCTTTTATTGCACACTTTCAAATAATGCGCTTTTATTGAAAAGCTTAATAATAATTTCTTTCACATCATTATTATATGCCCTTTCCTTATGCTACCCCCAAGTATATGATGAAAGGAAAGTCATTATAATATGAGTATGAATAAAGAACTTGAAATTAGGCTTGAAGAAATTAAGAATCAAATTATTGCAATCGAAAATGAAGAGCTATATTATGCAGGTTCTGAAGAGTTTAAAGATGGCTATACTGAAGCTCTTAAAAGTGAGAAAGAGTGGTTAGAAGGTATGATTGCTAATTTTGCTGAATAATTCGGAACATTAATATAATAAAGGAGTAAGAATAATAAATTAAAAGAAAAAAATATGAAAAAAATTATTGTATTTAATGGTTATGAAGAAGTGGGAAAATGGAATAAATGTGAATGGAATGAAAAGATGTGGAAGGAGATGGAAGTTGAATTGGAAACTGGAGTAAAATATAAAGAATTTGAAGAATTGAATATTAAGGGAGATGATTGGGAAGTGTTTGGTGGAGATGAAATTTGTGTATTAGTATGTGATAGTAAGAAGAGTTTTAAGAAATGTATTGAAGAGTTTGAGATTAAGGTTGAAGAGATTTATAAGTGGAAGAATTAGTTAATAAGTGAGAGGTTTGAGTTGAGTTAGGAAAGTTAATATAATAAAGGAGTAAGAATAATATATTAAAAATATGAATATGAAAAACTATACTGGTCTTAATAGTGAGAATGATGTTATTTTGTTAGATGATATTATTAGTGAGATGTATGATGGTGGTGATGGTATTTGTGGTATTGATGAGATTGTGAGTGTGATTTGTGGTAAAGAATTTTATGGAAAGTGGGATAGTGAAGATTTAGAATATGTTAAAGAGGTGATGAGAGAGTTTAGGGGTGTGGTTGTGGAGTTTAATGAAGATGAAAGTTTTATGAGTATTGAAGGTGAAGTGGATGAAGATGAAGAGTAGGTTGAGGTGAGTTAGGAAAGTTAATATAATAATAGTATGAAAGAACTAATTAAAGCACTTGACGCTGGTGAAATTACGCTTGAGCAATTCGTTGCAATGATGGCTGAAATGAGCGAGGCTAAATAGGAAATTCAATATAATAATAGTATGCAAATCATCTTATCTACACAATACAGAGAAAATTATGGCGCCCATGATTGGGATGGTCTTGGTGAGTGTCCGCAATATTGGAAGAATAAAGGCGGTTACGATTATGTCGTGACTGACGTTATGGTCGCGGATCTCAGCGGTGTGGTCGAAGAGGCTGGAAAGCGCTTTGGCTTTGGTTGTAGCAACTTCAGAGAAGAGTATTTGATTGATTGGGTTTGCACTTCTGATGGTGAGCTCACTAGTGAGGAGAAAGATCAGATGGAATGGTATGGTAAGGTGACCAATCCATCTAAGCGGATCAGCATGAAAGAGCTGGCTTAATATAGGAACACCCATATAATAATAGTATGAAAGAAACATTCGCTAAACAATACGACGGTGCAAAATTCACTTGGAAGAATGGTGAGGGTATTGCAGGCGCATCTGAGCTCGGTATCGAAGCTGGAGATGTTCCATATGACCAGCTCTATGACCAATCGGTCAGCGGTATGATTACTGGTCTGGATATTAAGAGTCCGAAGACTGGTGTGGTAAAGCGCTTCGCTTTAGTGGATCTGACTAGCCATAATGGAAGTGTTATAAAGTGGATCTTCGAATCTCTAGACACTCCTGAGCTGATTGTTACAATCTATAACGTCTAATAGGAAAGTCAATACAATATAGTTATGAAAGCACTACTAATACTCAATCTAATCGCAGTAACCCTCGAATGTTATCTGCTCTCCAACATCATCAACAAGCCAGAGACTCTTCCAGCTTGTCGGTACTATATCGAGTCGATCGAATCTGATCCGACTCCGATAATCGAGTACCAACCTCTGGAGTCGGAGAGCTCGAAGATAGTTGATCCTCAAGAGCAGGATTGCTTCGATCATATGGTCAACATGATCAAACGATTCGAATCCTTCAAGCCTACTCCATACCTCTGCGCAGCTGGAGTTCGGACGATTGGTTACGGCTTCACCGAGAGCAAGTATCTGAAGATGAAGCGCATGACCGAACCGCAAGCATCTAAGATCCTTGTTGAGGAGATCATTCCACACTACCAATCGATCGTCCGCAAGCTTGTCAAAGTACCTCTTACATCCAATCAAGAGTGCGCGCTTGTTTCATTTACATTCAATTGTGGTGAGAGTAATTTGGAGAAGGTAGTTGATGCTAGTAGGAATCGTCTTAACAAAGGCAATTACAATAGTGTGCTTCAAGTTCTTCCGCGGTATACTAAGGTGAAAGTAGGTAATAATACCAAGACATTGAAAGGATTAGTCACCCGCAGAAAGTGCGAGGCAGCTCTATTTGAAGGAACGTTACTATAATAATAGTATGAAAATGAATTACATTCAATATATTTCCGAGCTTAAGATGGTCTATGGTGATGGGTTAGTCGATGTAGCAGTAGCTGAAATGGTTAATAGTATTGGTGATAGTGGTTGGAACTTATTCACTAATGGTGATTTTAGTTTGCTCGAACCATATCTACCCTAACCACAATCAAGGAACATTGCTATAATAACAGTATGAAAGACGAAGATAAACTTAAGAAGCTTGCTAAATTCAAAAAGGACTTTCAGAAGCTCATGGCTAAGTATCCAGACATAATGGTTTATGGTGATGTGAATGGTAATGTGCAAGGTTACATTGCTCTGCAATATCCACGTTTTGAAAACAAACATGGTAACGTTAAATTAACCTATCAAGGAAAGGTGACATAATACTAATATGAAACTACTACTAGCATTGGTGCTGTGCCTATCGAGCTGCGTGTACTACGACGATGGTAACACTCGAGCGTTCGATATCCTTCCATCTCAACCAACCTACTACCAACCCTACATCCTCACCAATAGAATGGATTACGGGTACGTACCAGCCTGTTTCAATACCTACCCACAACCACACTACCATATGCGATCGTGTCGGTAGTTGAGCACACTGTTAGGAACAACCATATAATAATAGTATGAACGACGAAGATATTGAGACATTTATACAGCTAATTAAAACTATCGATGAAAGAAGCTTTAGCACGGAAGAGAATACTGATATAAAATATCTAGTTGAACT
>Ga0209296_1001157_pt1 | contig 20938 bp, 21 predicted proteins | sample S_130206_EF_Meta_FD_187319 | JGI IMG/M metagenome (GOLD analysis project Ga0209296, IMG submission 187319) | Freshwater microbial communities from Lake Simoncouche, Canada to study carbon cycling - S_130206_EF_MetaG (SPAdes) (version 2) | ecosystem: Environmental > Aquatic > Freshwater > Lake ...
ATGTTGTGAGTTGCACATACACATTGAATTTGAATTTCGGCTCGGGCATTGTCGCGCGCGGCACAGGGGTGTTACTGAATAATGAGATGGACGATTTTTCGATTAAACCCGGCGTACCCAATGCCTTTGGCCTCATCGGCGGCGATGCCAACGCCATCGCGCCTGGCAAACGGCCTTTGAGCTCGATGACTCCTGTCATTGTTTCCGCCCCAGAGGGACTCGTGCTGGCCACAGGCTCTCCGGGTGGTGCCCGCATCATCACGACCGTGTTGCAGAACCTGGTCAATGTTATCGACTTTAAAATGAATATCGCCGAAGCGATTGCCGCTCCAAGAATGCATCATCAATGGCTGCCAGACTTTCTGCGCCTTGAACGAGGCTTTAGCCCCGATACTGTTGTCTTGTTAAAAAATATGGGGCATGAGGTTAGGATCATGCCCACCATGGGGCGTGTGCAAACCGTACAACGTCAGTCTAATCTTTTTTGGGGTGCCTCAGACCCACGTAATCCCGACGGTGCAGCGCTTGGACTCGGACTTAACCCCTGAGAGCCGGACAGCAAGACGACCTTGCGATTGAGACAGAGCAGCCTCGGTCAACTGAGGTTGCCCTGATCGAAGCGCTGAGGGAGCAAAAGATCTTGAACCAGTCATTTGTAAGGAATAAAGCATGATTGCCAGCATGACCGCCTTCGGGCAAGGTAAGTTCACCGCACAATGCGGCGTCATTTCCGTTGAAATTAAAGCGGTCAACAGTCGCTATCTTGATGTACTGTTTCGCATGCCTGACGAAATGCGTTTGGCTGAACAGCCAATCAGAGAACGCTTAGCCAAAGGCTTGGTGCGCGGCAAAATTGAGGTGCGCGCCAGTTTCACGCGCCCACCGGCCGAATCAGAACAACAACTCAGCGATACAGCCATGCAGCGCGTTGCCGCGCAACTCGCTCACATTCGCCAAATTTTGCCCGACACCGAAAGCCCTCGCTTTCATGACATTATCAATTTAGCCGGCGGGCAACAAACTCAAACCGAACCCGAAGAATGGGCGCAAGCTTGTTTGACGGCGCTTGAGCCCGCCTTAGCGCAACTGCTTGAAGGTCGTCAGCGCGAAGGCGCTCGCCTGGCGCTCGCGATGCTTGAGACCGCTCAACAAGTCTCAGCGATCGTGAGCGAAGTCGAAGCGCTCATGCCGGTATTACTTGCGACACAGCGCGACAAGCTTGCTCAAAAACTTAAAGACACGCTGCAAAATGCCTTTCCGAATGGGTTCACGCACATCAGTGGTGCAGAGCTGTCCGAACGCATCGCCAGTGAATCAAGCCTGTTTGCGTTGCGCATTGATGTTGCCGAAGAGCTTGCCCGCTTAAAGTCGCACCTCAGCGAACTTAAGTTTTTATTGTCAGCAACAGACGAGACACACGCCAAACAAAAAGCTAGTACGAAGCCTGCCGCTAGCGTCGGTAAACGGCTTGACTTTTTATTTCAGGAAATGAATCGAGAGGCCAACACCTTGGGTTCAAAGGCAGGCAGCCTAGAAATGACCCGTGCGGCAATGAACCTCAAATTACTAATCGAACAAATGCGCGAGCAAGCGATGAATTTAGAGTAAGCTGAGGGTCACCCCACCTCAGATTCAAACGTACTGATCAAACGGTAGCTTGACTGAGCCTGCACGATCAGGCCGTGTTGCTCAAGGGCCCGTTGTATCGCCGGTTGCTTCAACAGGTTTTCGCACGTAGTTAAATCGTAGGCTTCAAAGAATACCACCCAGTTCACTCTCTGATCCGGAGCCCCACGGCGCGACTCTTCAGGGCTTGGTGCAGCCCCTGCACTGACGGAGGCCTCCCATAGCGCCAGGCGCACTAAGCAGTTGGCTTGGGCAAACTGAGGATAAAGTGTCTGCGCAATAAAATCCCGAGCCACTTGTTCTTGACCAGTTATGGGCGCACACCGCAGCACAACCGCTTCGCCGCCTAAGCCTGTACCCGCTGACCACGTTTCGTCACAGGCAGATCGCACCATGTTACGAAAGTGAGGCATCATTTTTTTTGTCAACGGTGTGGGTTCGACAAGAATGTCTTTGTATGCAGGTTGCTCGAGCACCGCAGCCTCGGTGCACGAGTAGAGCGCCATATACGCCTGAGAATCACCGAGCGCACGATATCGACGGGCCGATAAAAACCCTGGGATCTGCATACGCTGGCGCACATGTTCAGTTTGATACCACTCGTTAAACTCTGACTCAACAGCTGGATTGATGTCATTCATCACGAACAAGGTGCACGAGAAGGCAGATTGAGGTTTTGCTGAAGTTGTCATGGCTAATCAGTTTATAAGTCAAGAAGAATTGATAAATCTTCGCGTCAAACAACGCCTTTCGGCGCTGCGCAAAGAGGTGTGAAAACCAAAACTGTTTAATGGCATTGTAGAAATAGCGCGTCACGTTTGATCAATGAGGTGTAGCATCTGCTGCACGCAGTCATTACAAAGGGTGTTGTCAATCATTATATGTAATGAAAAAGTGCCACATATTGTCTGAGCCATTGACGCACCGATCAGTTTCTCGAAAAAAAAATAAAAGGCAAGTATACCTATGCCAATCGATACACTTTTGTTAGTCACCTTCACACTATTGACAATGAGCGCTAGCCTCGTCGCGGTGCTTTACACACTCATCATGCATCACGTTCGAATACCCGCAAGACAGGCGAATGTTGCACGCCAACATTGGTTAGTCGATTTCACCTGGGCGTGCGTGCCGTGGCTCATTGTGATTCTGTTAATGTACCCAGCACTTAAAAAAATCTTCACCCACAACTAAATTGACGTGCCCCATCCAAAAGGCGCACAAGGGTAAACCCCGCGTAATTAGTTTGAGAAATGCCGCACCACATACCAAATACAGGATACACTCGCTTCACAAAATGAGCCTTTTCTTGGGCATGTAGGGTTCAGACCGGACTACATTCAGTTGTAAGCATGACAGATCACAAATATAAATTTAAAGATCGTTAACTGCTCGACTGCTACATCGCTCTACCGTCTCTGTTTCTGTTTTTTCATCTCTTGAGCAACTCTCGCTATCGGCGTCAGCAGCCGCATGGCTATGTTGTTCACAACGGTGGCCCAACACTATGGCTATAGCAATTGTATTGACCTTACTAGTCGTCGGCTCAGTTTTATTTCACTTATTGAGCCCCTGGTACTTCACGCCAATCGCTTCAAATTGGGGCGCGATGGATCAAACGATTAGCCTCACCTTCTGGGTCACTGGAATCGTTTTTGTCGCGGTCAATTTGTTTGTTGTGTTCTGCATCGTTCGTTTTCGACAGAAAAAAGGTAGCAGAGCAGCCTACGAGCCTGAAAATACCAAGCTTGAATGGTGGCTAGTTGGCCTCACAACGCTGGCCATCGCCTCAATGCTGACCCCGGGCCTGTTTGTCTGGGCTAATTTTGTGAATGTTCCGCAAGATGCCGCGATCGTTGAAGCGGTCGGAAAACAGTGGCACTGGAGTTATCGCTTTCCGGGTCAAGACGGCAAGCTCGGCACAACAGATGCCAAGTACATCAATGATCAAAATCCGTTTGGTATCAATCCCAGCGATCCAAACGGTAAAGACGACATACTAATTAGCCATCCGGATCTTCATTTGCCAATCGGTAAGCCTGTCAAGGTATTACTGCGCTCGGTCGATGTGCTGCACAATTTTGCAGTGCCTCAATTTCGAGCCAAGATGGATCTTGTGCCGGGCACCTTAACTTACATTTGGCTCACGCCTACGCGTGAGGGTGCGTTTGACCTGTTGTGTAACGAATTGTGCGGCGTCGGCCACTATGTCATGCGCGGCAAGGTTGTTGTTCAACCCGAAGCAGAATTTACGACTTGGTTAAACAGCTTTCCGACCTATGCACAGACCCAGCTTGAACAAAAAGGTGATTTGCAGCTTGGCAAGGCCTCTTACGCCGTGTGTGCCGCCTGTCATGGCGCTCAAGCAGAAGGCAACCAAGCTTTAAACGCCCCTAAACTGAATGGCCAGGGTGAGTGGTACCTCAGACGTCAATTACAAAATTACAAAATCGGCGCGCGCGGCACACACGATCTAGATGTCTTTGGAAAAATGATGGCACCCATGGCGGCAACCTTACCAGATGCAGCTGCGATCACCAACGTCAGTGCCTACATCAACTCTCTGCCTGATACGCGAGCGCCGGCTATGGTCAAGGGCAACGCGGGTAAAGGGAAAGATCTCTTTAATGCAACGTGTAGCGTTTGCCACGGAGCGACCGGCATGGGCGTGCAGGCAACCAATGGCCCTCGCCTGCAGGCGATGAATGACTGGTACTTGGTGACACAACTCAATAATTTCAAAAAAGGGATTCGCGGCAATAACCCAAAAGATATGCACGGGCCGCAAATGTCAAATGTCGCAGCTTTTTTGAACGACGACCAAATCATCAATGACCTAGTCGCTTATATCAATACCCTTCGATGATTCGCACGCTCATTTGTTACGCATTAGTTTAGCTAGCTTGTAAAGACAGGAGATATGGATGGATCACGCATCACACGACGCCTCTGACTACGCTCCACCTAACGAATTAGGTGAAATGGAGCTCTATCATCCCAAGACGTTTTTGGGAAAATATGTATGGAGCCAAGACGCAAAGGTCATTGCCATTCAATATTCGATTACTGCGATTGCAATTGGCATCGTCGCTCTAGTGCTTTCGTGGCTGATGCGTCTGCAGCTTGGGTTCCCTAATACCTTTACCTTCATTAATCCCAGTAACTATCTTCAGTTCGTGACCTTACACGGCATGATCATGGTGGTTTATCTGTTGACCGCCCTCTTTTTAGGTGGCTTCGGAAATTATCTGATACCCCTCATGGTCGGTGCACGCGACATGGTGTTTCCGTACTTGAATATGCTCAGTTTCTGGATCTATCTGTTTGCAGTGCTTTTATTGTGCGCAAGCTTTTTTGTTCCGGGAGGGCCAACCGGATCGGGATGGACACTTTACCCACCGCAAGCGATTCTTGAAGGGACGCCAGGCTCGCGAGAGGGCATCATTTTGATGCTTTTATCGCTGATGTGTTTCATCGTTGGCTTCACGATGGGCGGCCTGAATTATGTCGTCACGATTTTGCAAGCACGCACACGTGGAATGACGATGATGCGCCTTCCCCTCACCATCTGGGGAATTTTTACAGCAACCATCCTAGCGCTGTTAGCGTTTCCGGCACTATTTGTCAGTGCACTGATGATGCTGCTCGATCTCTGTTTAGGCACAAGCTTTTTTATGCCAGCCATTGTGTCCTTAGGCAGACCAGGTGAGCACGTCGGTGGCAACCCCTTATTGTTTCAACACTTGTTTTGGTTTTTTGGTCATCCTGAGGTCTATATCGTTGCACTGCCGGCGTTCGGGATCGTTTCAGACCTAATCAGCGTGCATGCCAGAAAGAATATTTTTGGCTACAGAATGATGGTGTGGGCCATCGTCATCATTGGTGGCTTGAGTTTCATTGTCTGGGCGCACCACATGTATGTCAGCGGAATGAACCCCTACTTTGGTTTCTTTTTCGCGACCACCACGCTGATCATTGCGATCCCCACCGCGCTCAAGGTCTATAACTGGGTGTTAACGCTTTGGCGGGGCAACATCCAATTAACGATTCCCATGCTGTTTGCGCTAGGTTTCATGTTCGCCTTTATTCACGGTGGGCTCACAGGATTATTTCTAGGCAATGTGACCGTCAGCGTTCCGCTCTCTGACACCATGTTTGTCGTGGCACATTTTCATATGGTCATGGCGGTTGCGCCCATCATGGTTGTATTTGGGGCAATCTACCACTGGTATCCCAAAATGACGGGCCGCCTACTGAACGTCAAAATGGGAAAGATTCATTTTTGGGTGACATTTTTAGGAACCTATGCCATTTATCTGCCCATGCACTATTTGGGGTTCCTTGGCGTGCCTCGTCGATATTTTGCAATCGAGGGTACCAGTTTTATTCCTGACTCTGTGCAATACCTGAATGCCACGATCACGATGGCAGCATTAATTGTTGGCGTCTTTCAAGCCATATTTCTGTACAACTTAGTGTGGAGTTACTTCAGAGGCGAGCCATCAGGTGACAACCCATGGAAAGCCACCACACTTGAGTGGCAAACAGAACACACGCCACCGATACACGGCAACTTTGGTGAGAGCTTGCCACCCGTCTACCGTTGGGCTTACGACTTTAGCGTACCGGGGGTCAAAGAAGATTTCATCCCCCAGAACGTGGCACCCAAAGATGTGGTCTATGAAAACACCCCAACCACACCTCACGGAACTCGCGCCTCATGAGCATCCTCAAAAGCCTGACGGCCAAGCCCTGGGTGGCTGAACAGGTGTTACTCGACAATCGATATCCAGGCGATGCCTCAGAGAGGCTCGTGAAGCGACTGGCGCTCAAGGTATTTCTAGCGGTGGTTGCCGTGCTGTTTATCTTATTGATTGTCGCCTACGCTGGGCGCATGGGCTACTCTGACTGGCGCCCCGTACCCCAACTCTCGCTTCTGTGGGTGAACACCGGTGCGCTCTTGCTTGCCAGCCTTGCGTTCGAACTCACACGCTACGCGTTGGCACATCACCGGTTGCAAACCATGCGTGTTAGTTTGCTCGCCGGCGGCGCCCTGACGATGGTGTTTTTGTTTGGGCAAATACTTGCGTGGCGACAACTTACCACCATGTCTTATTTTGACATCACGATCCCTGCCATCGGATTTTTTTATATCTTGACTGGTTTGCATGCGCTACACATGCTTGGCGGCCTGTTCGTCTGGGGCAATACAGTCCCTAAGGTATGGAACAACTTTGACCCTGTAAAGGTCAAGCAAACCGTTGATCTCTGTGCGACGTATTGGAACTTTTTATTGTTAGTTTGGGTGGTCATGTTTGGCTTGCTTTTTTCAGGGGACAACCTCGACGCACTTTTAAAACTTTGCGGCATCAAGTAAAAAAGGTTTGAACCCATGACCCAAGCGCACTCGCACAGCCACCCTGCACTGCCAGTTCACCCGACTGATCCTAAAGGCTTTGTCGCAGATTGGTCTTCAGACCAAATCGCGTTCAAAAAAGTGCCGTGGGGCAAGGTCATGATGTGGATTTTTCTTGTCAGCGACACCTTCATTTTTAGTGTGTTCTTGATTTCATACATGACGGTACGCATGTCATCGGTCGTGCCGTGGCCTAACCCAAGTGAAGTGTTTGCCTTAGAAATCGCCGGCAGTCACGTGCCACTTGTGTTGATCGCCATCATGACGTTTATCTTGATCAGCAGCAGCGGCACCATGGCAATGGCGGTTAACTTCGGCTATAGAAAAAATCGCAAAGTGACATTTATCTTGCTCGTAATCACGGCGCTTCTTGGGGCTTCCTTTGTTGGGATGCAGGCTTTCGAGTGGACGAAATTGATTACTGAAGAGGGCGTGCGACCCTGGGGCAACCCGATGGGGGCTCATCAGTTTGGCGCTGCATTTTTCATGATTACTGGTTTTCACGGTACCCACGTGACCATTGGCGTCATCTTTCTAGTGGTCGTAGCTGTCAAAGTCTATCGTGGCGACCTTGATCACGAACGTCCAGGATTTTTGACCGGTCGACGGGGTAATTACGAAGTCGTCGAAATCATGGGTCTGTATTGGCACTTTGTCGACTTAGTTTGGGTATTCATCTTCGCATTTTTTTATCTCTGGTAGGAGATTGTATGGAACACGCGGCAGACCAACAGCACCCAATCGGTGTTTATCTAAAGATATGGGCGTTGCTATTTGTACTGAGCGCAGCGTCGTATGCAGTCGATTACTTTCATTTTGAAGGCTATCTCAGATGGTCACTCATTTTAATTTTCATGCTGTTAAAAGCGGGCTTAATTGTTGCCGTTTTTATGCACATGATGTGGGAACCGATTGCCATGATCTACACGATCTTGATCCCCCCTTTGTTACTCGTTGTTTTTATCGGTATCGGCGCCCTTGAAGCGGATTACACATTTTTCTTAAGAAGTATTTTTTTCGCACCGTAATTTTCAAGGCTAGCGTAACGCCAACGGTTTTTTAATCTGCTCGATGTGAAAAGATCTTTTACGATGAAAAAATTATTTACCGTTAATCTGTGCATTATGTGGGGTATCTTGGCTGCACTCCTGCTGGGGGCCGCAATGCTCGTCCTTCATCATCGCGATATTCCGGCAGAAGTTGAAACGCATCGACGTAATCTGATTGGGTCGGGCATGACAACGGCTGACCGCATCGCACCCGTTGCGAAGTTCGTCATGGCTGGCTCGGCCAAAGGTTCTGCAGAGCCTGCGCAAGCGAGCGCGGTCGTGCAAGTCAAAGACCGCGATGGGCAACAGGTGTATCAAGCAAGTTGCGTCGCTTGTCATGGCACTGGCATTGCGGGCGCACCAAAAGTTGGCGATAAAGGTCAGTGGGCCGCACGCGTCTCGGCTGGCACAGAGGCCCTATACCAAGGTGCGCTGATGGGCAAACAAAGCCCAGCCGGAGTGATGCCCGCCAAAGGCGGCAATCCAAGCCTAAGCGATAAAGACGTCAAAGCGGCAGTCGACTTTATGTTGGCACAGCTCAAGTAAATCAGTTACATTGTTTAGGACACAATTTTTCAAAATTGCTTTTTCGTAAGCGGTTGATTGAACAAGGCATTGAGGCTTTAACTTGTGAATGACATGAATTTAGTGCGTTCACTGAGGGCAAGGCCATCCCCATTGTTGCTTTAGTTCAAACTACAAATATAAATGGAGCAAACAATGATTAAAAAAATTGGATGGCTATTGGCCTTTATAAGTATGTTTTCTGGATGCGCAGTCGTAAATAACCATGGTAAATCATCTGTTGTGATGGAGGAGTTTCGGATCACAAGTGAACCTGGAATTGAAATTTTTGTTCGCAATAAACGACCAATTGGATTGACGACATTTACTGCTGAAAAAACTCTGATTTATGTTCACGGAGCAACTTACCCAGCTGAAACAGCCTTTGACTTGCAACTGAATGGTCAATCCTGGATGGACTACATTGCAGAAAAAGGATACGACGTTTATTTGCTTGATGTTAGAGGTTATGGTCAATCAACGCGCCCACCTCAGATGAATCGCCCTGCAAATGAAAGCGCACCTTTTGCCAATACAGAAGACGCGATGAAAGATGTTGATGCCGTTGTGGAATTCGTCAAAAAACGTCGGAACATTGAAAAGGTTAATTTGATGGGATGGTCGTGGGGTACTGCGATCATGCAGTGGTATTCAAGTTTAAATAGCCATAAGATTGAAAAATTGGTTTTATATGCTCCGGTATGGATTCGCCAAACTAAGTCGTTGGTGCAGGCAGGTCCGGGGCCAATACCAGCCTATCGTTCTGTCAATATGGAGCAAGCGAAAACTCGTTGGCTAAGTGGTGTGCCAGAGAATAAAAAATCCGATTTAATTCCTGAAGGTTGGTTTGAAGCTTGGGCCAAGGCTACCATTGCGACTGATCCCGTAGGTGCCGCTCAAAATCCAGCAGTGCTTCGTGCCCCCAATGGTGTTGTCGCTGATGGACTGAAATACTGGGGGAACGGAGTAATCCCTTGGAAGCCTGAAAATATTAAAGTGCCAGTTTTGCTTATTAAGGGTGAGTGGGATCAAGATACGCCCGCGTATATGGCACAAAATCTTTTCCCTAAATTAACTGGAGCACCGTACAAGAGATACGTTGAAATTGGGGAGGGAACCCACACGATTATTATGGAAAAAAATCGAATGAGCCTTTTTCACGAAGTTCAACTTTTTTTAGATGAAAAAAATCGAATAAAGTAATAGACTTTCAAGAATAAACTTTGATTGCCCCATTGGTTAGGTTCGCCGCCAATGAGGCACTTTGAAGCACCGTTAGGCCCTGCTATGGCAATGATTTTTTCAAGCTCAACTTGTGCAACAGCACGATTCGTCGACCTTCTAAATCACTGCTCAACTAAAACCCCGGTGCCTGTCAGGCAAGGCGGCTCAATTACACCCGCCGTGCACATTAGGCGAAGCGACTCGCAACAACTGCACGCTGATGGATTGAGACTTAGCGCCCCTCTTTCGTTTGCGCATACAACTCTTTAAACACCTTCAAACGCTGCGCGATCAAGGCTGCTTCTAAAGGCGCCACGTAGGTCGCATAATGTCGTGCCTGCGGGTCGATTAAATAGAGTGATGCCGAATGAGACACCGTGTAACCAGCGTCTGCATCCCGATTGGTAATCTCATACGACGCACCGAGTTGGTTAGCCAAGTTTCGGATATTTGCATCCGTCCCAGACAGCCCCAAAAAGTGAGTATCAAAATGCTGCACATATTGCTTCAGGATTGCGGGAGTATCGCGTTCTGGATCAACCGTCACTAAAATAATGTTGACGTCCTTTGCATCAGCAAACTCGCGCGTCAAAACCTCACGAAACTCAGTCAAGACCGCAAGAGTGCTTGGGCAAACATCTGGGCAAGAGGTAAAGCCAAATACGATGAACGTCCACCGATCGACAAGATTGTGTGCCGTAAAGGGGCGCTCATCACTATCTATCAGTGTTAACTTGCTCACCAGACGTGGGGGCAACACCAAAGACGACACGCGATCAACGAGCAGTGTGGCGCCAGACCGGCCAAGTCGATTTGTCGAAAAAACAGTGAACAAGATGAGGCACACTGACACCAACAAGACCACTGCACCAAGCCAGGTTTTGTATCGTCTGCTGATGACTTCAGCCTCTTTGTTCATGGCAAATCCAAACAACACATGCCCGAGCCTTTGGGTAGGCGCTCGCCTGAGAGCGAGACGCTAAGAATGTCGGATCATGCCCATCCGTCGCTGCCAGTGCACGAGCCAATCTGGGACAGAGCGACCTGTACCCGCGACACTAATTTGCGGATGTAGGCCAACCACTCGCGTTAATACCGCCTCTTGATGCGGATAGATGTCGACAAAAAATATGTGCTTTCCTTGTTTCAATTCTTTCTCGAAACGAGCGAACTTATAATTGCGTCGTTGACTACCGATCAGGCCACCTTCCCAAGTACAAAACCCCAAAATCACGACTGCCAAAAAGATAAAGGGCATCCAACCTATCCCACTCGAGGTCCAGGCAGTCATCGCCGTCGCGCCCAAGAATAGAAACACACAACACAAACCGACCCCTGCACCAATCAAGCTCGAATGCACAACGTCGTAGGTCATGACAGATTGAACTTCGTGTAGGTGTGGGTGTCGTTCTAGCCCTAGAGTATCTAAACTTAAAACATGTATTTGTGGCGTAGTCACTCCGTCGGCCTCAAGCTGTTCTTCAAATAACTCAAGGTCATCCAGATTCGTGCTTATGAAGTAATGGCGTAGCAATTTCATGTGTCGCTCCCCCTTTTTATTATTTGGTCGGCTGACCATTTCGGATGGGAATACATGCAACATAAGAACCAAATAGCATGCACGGTGTGTGCAACTGGTTCGAACGTACAACAACACGTTTGCGTGTCTGATACTAAACAATGTCGCGGTACACTCCTAACTTAGTCTGTATATTGATATAAATCAAGTCATGAGAAAAAAAACTGTTAGCACCTTTCCTGCGCATGACCCGATTCATGCCTGCGTCCCGCACGGTCATTTCAGCGTACCAGCCACCGGCTCAGGCTTGTTAGACGACTTGAACTTTGCCGTCAAAGACATTTTTGACATCGCAGGCCACCCAACTGGGGCTGGCAACCCAATGTGGTTAGCCACACACCCGGTTGCGACGCACACCAGCCCCTTGGTTGAGCAACTACTTGCCGCCGGTGCCACGATGACCGGCAAAGTCATCACCGACGAACTGGCCTATAGCCTGAACGGTGACAACATGCACTACGGCACACCGGTGAATGTCAATGCTCCGGATCGTGTGCCTGGTGGCTCGTCTAGCGGCTCGGTCGCAGCGGTGGCAGCCAAGCTGTGTGACTTCGCACTCGGCAGCGATACCGGTGGCTCGACCAGAGTACCGGCCAGCTATTGTGGCGTTTGGGGCCTGCGCACGACGCATGATTTGCTTTCGCGCGAGCACGTTGTGCCGCTGCACACATCGTTTGATACGATGACTTGGTTTGCCCACGATCCGGCTACGTTTACGCGGGTGGGCGAAGTGCTGCTGCCTGCCTCAAATTTTGTCCCTAAACGACTACTCAAGCCTCAAGCGCTCTGGCAGTTAGCCAGTGAAGACTTTGTCGCACCGCTGCAAAAAGTCTTAGACGCGGCCCAAGTCATGCTTGGCGTGACTGCAGAGACGATGTCGTTCACGCGCGATACCGAGACACTCGAGCAGTGGCGCCAAGCGTATGTCACCATGGGTGCAGCCGAGGCGTGGGCCTTACATGGTGCCTGGATACTTGAGCATCAGCCTACCTTCTCAGCCCCGATCAGCGCGCGTTGGGCGCTAGCGCAAGCTGTCACAGCAGCACAGGCCAAACCAGCGCAGAACAAAGTGGCAGAGATTCGTGCTCATGTGCGCGCCATCCTGAGTGATGACGCCATCGCCATCGTACCCTCGGCGGCGGGGCTCGCGCCCTTGCTCAACGAAAGCGGAGACTCAGTTGAACGGCTGCGTATGCGCACCATGCACCTCACCTGCGTGGTGGGCATCAGTGGTGTGTGTCAGGTCAGTATCCCGTTTAAAAACAGTGCTGGCGTGCCAGTCGGGGTGTCGTTGGTCGGCCCTGCGGGCAGTGACCTCGCCTTGATTCGGCTGGCCACTGCGTTGTCAAGCACCCTAACCGCTTAACGAAATCATCGACAAAGGGCGCCGCTCACACGGCCCCTATTTCGTCCCAATCAACCGCGACCGACAAACGGCATCGTGGTGGCCATGATGGTCACGAACTGAACGTTGGTCTCGAGCGGAAAGCTCACAATCTGTGCGATCGTCTGAGCAACGTGATTCACATCCATGCGTGGTTCAACGCGTGTTGAGCCGTCAGGTTGTGGCACACCTTTGGTCATGCGCTCGGTCATTGGCGTTGCAGCGTTACCAATATCAATTTGACTGCATGCAATACGATAGTTACGCGTATCCAGTGAAATCGACTTGGTTAAACCGGTCACCGCGTGCTTGGTTGCGGTATAGCCAATTGAAAACGGGCGCGGCGCATGCGCCGAAATAGAACCATTGTTAATAATCCGACCGCCTTGAGGATTTTGATCTTTCATGATCCGGATGGCAGCCTGAGCACATAAGAACATCCCTGTCAGATTGACGTTTACGATGTCTTTCCAGATCTCGACAGGCAAATCTTCAATCGGCACCGGTGGGCCACCACGCCCAGCATTGTTGAACAGCACATCCAAGCGGCCCCAGCGGCGTGTCACTTCGGCAAACAAGTTTTTAACCGAAGCCTCATCGCTCACGTCAGTGACGATAGGGTGCAGCTGTGACGCCAACGAGGCACCGCCCTCAGTGCGGGTCTCTTCAAGTGCATCCGCACGACGGCCTGCCATCGCAACCTGATAACCCGCGCGCGCCAAGTGCAGCGACACTGCACGACCAATTCCAGAACCTGCTCCTGTCACCACTGCGACTTTTAACTCAGACATTTCTCATCCTAATTGTTGGTGTCCGCTTTGGACTTTAAAAAACTGATGGCTATTTTGCCATTACATACTGACTGCTCGACTAACCGTTCACCCGTGACGGCCCTGTTTCTATCGGTGCATTGGGCTGCGAACTCCATTCGCTCCATGAGCCACCATACAGGGCACCACCCGACATCCCAGCCAACTCAAGCGCCAGTAATAAATGGCAGGCTGACACCCCCGAGCCACAACTCGCGACGAGTTCTTTCGCAGGATGCGAGCCTAGTAGCTTTGTGAACTCAGCACGCAAAACCTCTGGCGCTTTAAAAGTACCGTCATCGTTCAAGTTTTCTTTGACGGGGCGACTTGCTGCACCAGGGATATGTCCAGCCACGGGGTCAAGGGTCTCGTTTTGCCCTTGAAACCGATCGCCCGCGCGTGCGTCAACAACCAAACGATCAGGGCGCCCGAGCCCTGCTTGCATAGCGGCTAACTCGACAGACAACGCCAAAGACGCTGAGCGCTTGAAATTACCCAACGGCCTGGCTGCTGGCTGCGCTGCGGTCAACGTGTAGCCCGCTTTCTCGTAGGCAGCCATCCCGCCATCGAGCACCACCACATTGGCATGACCAACCCACCGTGCTAACCACCACAGACGCGAGCCATACAACCCACCATGGGCATCGACGCACACGATCAGTGTGTCGTGGTTGACCCCCAGCGTCGCCAAAAACTTGGCGAACACGTCTGCGTCAGGCAACGGATGACGTCCGTTGCGTCCGGTTTTCTCTCCGCTCAACGAGCGCCCAAGATCAATATAGACCGCGCCCGGCAAATGCGAGGCTTCATACGCGCGCTGGCCGAGGTCGGGGTCTACTAAATCAAAACGACAGTCGCAGACCAACACATTGGAGGGGTTCTGCGCGAGGCGCGCCTGTAGGGCTTGGGCTGTAATCAAGAAAGACGAAGACATGCGGGGATCCTTTATTCAATTCTGTCAAAAACGTGCGTGTGAGCATAGCCACTCTGCTATGCTTTTACTTTAAATCAATACTCTCTATTGTCACCCATGTCTCAGGCAGCCGGAAACGTTTTTGTAGTGGTCGCTCCAAGCGGGGCCGGTAAGTCAAGCTTAGTCAACGGCTTGCTTGCGCAAGATCCCACCCTGTGCCTCTCGGTATCGGCCACGACCCGAGCCCCGCGCAGTAGCGAAACAGATGGCAAAGATTACCGCTTTGTGAGCAAAACCGAGTTCGCCGCAATGCAGCAAAATAATCAGCTTCTCGAATGGGCTGAGGTACACGGCAACTTTTATGGCACACCCCGCGATCAAATTGATCAGGCGATTCACCGAGGTCGCGATGTTTTGCTAGAAATCGACTGGCAAGGGGCAAGACAAGTGAAACGCCTGTTCACCCAAACGATTGGCATCTTTATTCTTCCCCCCTCTATCCAAACGCTTGAGCAACGCCTCCAACTTCGTGGGCAAGACTCTCAAGAGGTGATCGCCCGCCGTATTCAAGCCGCGACTGAAGAGATCTCGCATGCGCCAGAGTGCGAATATGTTATTATTAATCAAGACTTTAGGATTGCACTCGCCGAACTCACCGAGATCATTGCCGTCGCGCGGTTACGCTACGGTAGCCAGTTCGCCAAACACGAGGCGTTGTTCGCTTCGCTTGGGCTGACCACTTAGGGTACAGAGCAGGCTTGGTGCGCAAGTTTTCACGTATTTAAACCCTTACCACTCAGGATCACCATGGCTCGCATTACTGTTGACGATTGTCTTGACCGCATTCCAAATCGCTTCAAACTCACCCTTGCAGCCACCTACCGTGCGCGCGAACTCGCTCAGGGCCATGCACCTCGGCTCGAAACCAAAGACAAACCTTGCGTGACCGCATTGCGCGAAATTGCAAACGGTTTAGTGGGCATTGAAATGCTGCGTAAGGTACCAACCTAAGACACTGCAAAATGGCCTTTCCCGGATTTCGCTACGCTTCTACCGGGATACTGGCCGCCCTAAAGGTCGGCTCCAAGCTTAAGCCTGGCGGCAAAGCGAAAGAGCTTGGTCTAGGGGTCGTCTCTGGGGTGGCTACGCCACTTGAAACCGAGATCGAACCCGCAGTCGCCTCAATGGCGCACCTGCAACAAATACTGTCTACCTACCTCGACGCAAAAGACATCGCAACGATTCGCGACGCCTATCGTTTCTCTGATCAAGCGCACCTGGGGCAGCTACGCACAAGCGGCTCGCCTTACATCACGCATCCTATTTCAGTCGCCGAAATCTGTGCAGGCTGGAAACTCGACGCAGAAGCGATCCAGGCGGCGCTGTTGCACGACGTCATGGAAGATCAAGGGATCGCCAAGCAAGACCTGCTAGAAAAATTTGGCGATGAAGTTGCAGAGCTTGTCGATGGGCTGTCAAAACTTGACCGGCTTGAGTTTGCGACCAAAGCGCAGCAACAGGCTGAAAGCTTCAGAAAGATGTTATTGGCGATGGCGCGCGACATTCGCGTCATCCTCATCAAACTGGCTGATCGCTTGCACAACATGCGCACGCTCGATGCCGTGGCACCCGATAAACGCCGACGCGTCGCCAAAGAAACGCTTGATATCTACGCACCAATTGCGTATCGCTTGGGCTTAAATGCGTTGTATCGTGAGCTGCAAGATTTATGCTTCGAGGCGATCTACCCTAACCGGTATCGAGTTCTCGAAAAAGCTGTTCTCGCCGCGCGAGGTAATCGTCGCGAAGTCTTAAGCAAGATCGATGATCAAGTTCGTGCGGCAATGCCCGAAGCAGGTATCGAAAGCGAAGTGCTGAGTCGTGAAAAAACCTTATACGGTATCTATCACAAGATGGTTGAGCAAAAGAAAAGCTTCACCAACGTGTTAGATATCTATGGCTTTCGCGTCATCGTACGAACCCTGCCCGAGTGTTACATGGCCATGGGCATCGTGCATCAACTTTACCGCCCGGTACCCGGCAAGTTCAAAGACTACATCGCGATCCCAAAGGTGAACGGGTATCAGTCGTTGCACACTACGCTAGTGGGCCCCTTTGGTACACCGATTGAGTTTCAGTTTCGTACGCATGACATGCACCAGGTGGCTGAAGAAGGAGTCGCCGCGCACTGGCTCTACAAGGCTGACACAGCCTCTTTGCAAGAGATTCAAAGCCGCACTAGCAAATCGTTGCAATCGTTGCTTGATATTCAAAGTCAAAATGGTGACTCAAGTGAGTTTCTTGAGCACGTCAAGGTCGATTTGTTTCCGGATGCAGTCTACGTTTTTACCCCCAAAGGAAAAATCGTTTCACTGCCTCGCGGCGCCACACCGATTGACTTTGCCTACATGATTCATACTGACGTGGGTAACCATGCGGTCGCCTGTAAAGTCAACGGCGATAACGTCGCCCTGCGCACAGAACTTTCAAGCGGTGACACCGTATCGATTGTCACATCGCCTGCTGCACGGCCCAGTGCGCAATGGCTGAATTACGCACGCACGGGGCGCGCACGCTCAGAAATCAGGCATTTTTTACGCACGAGCGAATACGATGAATCGGCCGCCTTTGGTGAACGCCAACTCACGCAGGCTCTCAAAGAACTGAACTTGGCAATGCCCTCGCCTGAGGATGCTATTTGGGAAAAGCTCGCTCGCAGTAGTGGCGCAAAATCACGCGCTGAAATTTTGGCAGATATCGGGCTAGGCAAACGTTTGGCTGCAGTGGTGGCGCGACGGTTTGCACCAGACCATCCCCTCATCGCGACCACCGCAGCAGCCGACGAAGAGATGACGGCCGCGCGGTCAATGCCGATTCAGATCCGAGGTCACGAAGGTCAGGCCGTACAGTTAGCGCCTTGTTGCGGCCCCTTACCCGGTGATGTGATCGTTGCGGGTATACGGATCGGCCACGGCTTGGTGGTTCATACCGCAGAGTGCCCGGTCGCCATACGCGCACGCATGAAAGAGCCCGACCGCTGGGTCGACGTTGTGTGGGATCAAGAAACCGCCAAACACTTTTCAGCACGTATTGAAATCATGGCAAAGAATGAGCGCGGGATCTTAAGCCGCATCGCCGCAGAAGTTGCGCAAGCCGACTCAAACATCATCAACGCTACGATGCACGAAGATGCCATCGACACAGTCATGTTGAACCTGACGGTGCAGGTGGATAGTCGTAAACATCTGGCGCAAGTCTTCAGGTCGATTCGCCACGTCACCCAGGTACAAAAAATTGTGCGCGCCAAAGGCTAATTGTCCGCTTGTGAGCTCGAGCTAAGATGTGGCTCGGTGTCGATTGACAGACGCTCACCTCGCTAAGGTTTAACGACAGCGATCCGTTGTTTGAGCGCGCGCCAGAGGGCCGTGGTATCGGCGCTACCCGGATCGCGAGCCGAGGCTCTGACCGCCGGGTGCACCAACACCAGCTGCCGTGACGGATCAACATAAATAGCCTGACCACGCACCCCCAGAAACGCATAGGTACCGTCAAGATCTGGAAAGATCCAAGTTTGATAGCCATAGCCAAACCAACGACCGGTGCGTGATGGTAAAAAATGCGCCTGTGTCATCTCTTGAACCCAGGCGGCAGGCACAAGCTGCTTACCCTGCGCGACACCTGAGCGAGCCATCATCATCGCCAGGCGCCCATAATCGCGTAGCGTGGCGTTCAACCCCATGTAGCCGACCTCTTGGCCTGAGGCATCCACAAGCCAAGTGGCTTCTTGTTCAGCACCAAGCGGTTTCCAAATTTTTTCTGAAAAATAGGTTGCAACGTCTTGGCCGATCGCCTGACGCAATACGACTGACAGCACGAAGGTTTCTGCCGACGCGTAGTACCAACGCTGGCCAGGCGCCGCGATGCGGCGATTAAATAGTTTGGCAACACTCGCACCGCCTTCGGACTGCCTTCCGAACGTGGCGCGCGACAATCGGGCCGAATCGTCTTGCCCATCGTACTCTTCGCGAAACTGGACACCTGAAGACATGGTCAGCAAGTGCCGTAGCGGGGTCTTGCCGTATTCAGTCCCTTGTAGACCCGGCGCATAGTCTTGTGCCAAGTCATCTAGTGAGCGAATATGCCCCTCTTGCAGCGCAACGCCCACCAGCATCGCAATCACCGTTTTGGCCATCGAGAAAGAGGTAAAGCGTTGCTCGGGCTGTCGCGCGTACTGGTAGCGCTCAAGCAACAAGGTATCACCCTGAGCAATCAACATAGCTGTGGCCGGATTACGTTCAAAGTAATCGTTTATCGTTTGCGTGCCGCTACCCAACACGGTAGCGCCTTGATAATTCAACGTGAGCTCAGACGTCGAACGCTGCCAAGGCTGAACAGGCAAGGCCGTTGCCGACACGTTTGCCTTAAAGATTTCGTCGAGTCTTGAAAAACTGTCAACAGTCGCGTGAGCCTGCCACCAGTTATCACGAGTTCCTCGCGTAAAACCTGAACCAGTCAGGCCTCCGTAGAGCGACATATTCGGGCCGTCCGCACGCTTTCCAATGCCCTGCTCAACTTGCCACGCGCTAGTTTTTTGTTCAGGACTTGTGCCGCAACCGGCCAGCCCCAACAATACGCTGGTAGCAAACACTGCCAAACATGATTTAAGAGCGATTGTCCAACGCATCACGAAAACTCCTTATACTCGTACTCTTTGTTTTTGAAGCCACGCTATGACTCGCACTCAGACTTTACAACAAGATACCGACGCCTCTGGCGAATTGTTGATCTGGACTTCAGTTGACCCTGCCTACGAGCAAGACTTTAACCAATGGTATGACCAAGAGCACATGCAAGAGCGGGCAGCGATCAAGGGGTTTCGCTGGTCGCGGCGCTACCACTCTGACACCTGCGCGCGGCCCTATTTGGCGCTTTATCAAACAGACACTTTGCATGTGTTCACCAGCGAGCCTTACCGTCAGGCTTTCACCAAACAAACACAGTGGTCTGAGCGTAACTTTACGCGTATGCGCGACACGAGTCGGCGCGTCAACGCGGTCACTGCGCTTGCGGGCGCCGGAACTGGTGCTGCAGTCGCCTTGGTCTGCCTTCAATCCATCGAACAGGCGCAAGCGGCGATTGTGTTGGCGCAAGAACTGAAGAGTGCGCTAGAGGGTGTACTCGCTGTGCGAGCGCTGTGCCCAGATCCAGTGTTGTCAACCCCCCTGCCCTCTGAAGACCTTGCAACGCGAAAACTCGAACCATTTGTGGTGATCGACACGACCACACTTGCGAGCGCAGAAGCGGCTGGAAAATGGCTTGCAGAAAAACTGGCGTTACCCTCAGGGCGCAGTCACAGTTTTAAACTTTTATGGGATCTGCAATCTATCGATCTTGAGCGTTAGTCGTTAAGCGCCAACAGTTTGGTCATATTCATACTGCGACTAAACGGCCAACTCGACAAGCGTTAGCTTTTTTTAGCCGTGATCTTCAGTGACTTACCAATGGTCTGGTTAAATTCGCTCACGCAGGTTCCCGAGCACCGCGTGGCCCATTTGCTGACAATATTTTGAGTGGCTAAGCGCTTAATCGTCGCTAAGTCAGCTTGCGTTGGCCTGACCAAAGTCATTTTGCCTTTGGGTGCCATCGGGCAGGTTTTAGCCCCCGTATTACAGTCATAACCTTTTTGATTTTCTGACTCGGCAAATAACCACAAGCGTTCAGTTAACTTTTCCAAATTGATCTCTAACAACGCGCGAACATCAGCGTTGAGCTGATCCCAGACCTTTTGATTCACGGCGTGCATTTCTTGGTTCCAGCCCAAGGGCAAGGCATACAAGTGCGAAGATACGGTGTACCACTTTGCCGTATACCCCGCCATACTACTGGCGACTGCACAGGCAATCGTTTTCTTTTGAAAGGCTTGCATCACCTCGGCAAACGGCATGCTGATGCTTTTTGCACCCAACGCCTCGATCAACTCTGCCTGCGACCGGGTAATCACGCGAACAGTCTTATCCTTTAAGTCTTGTAAACCCCGTATCGGAACATTGCAAAAGAGCACTTGGGGCGCAAACGGAGACACACCTAAAAACTTACTTTGATAGGTGGCAGACAGGTGCTTGGCTAAGATCGGAGCAAAACTCGTCGACACTTGGCGTGCCGTTTTGGCGTCAGTCGCCAAGCCTGCGAGGTCAATCGCTTCGTAGATGGCGGTGTCAGCCGCAGGATAAATCAGTGGGATTACACCAAATCCGATCACGCCTTGCTTCATGAGTTTGAGCAACTCTGGGCCTTTTAAGCCCATCTCGTCAAACCCTTTGATCTCGGCCGTAATCTGCCCAGCAGAGTGCTCAGGGATTGTTTTTAGCCAAAAG
>Ga0209296_1001159_pt1 | contig 20911 bp, 23 predicted proteins | sample S_130206_EF_Meta_FD_187319 | JGI IMG/M metagenome (GOLD analysis project Ga0209296, IMG submission 187319) | Freshwater microbial communities from Lake Simoncouche, Canada to study carbon cycling - S_130206_EF_MetaG (SPAdes) (version 2) | ecosystem: Environmental > Aquatic > Freshwater > Lake ...
GGACGAAGTGATCGTCACTGCCGAACGGCAGTCAAACAACGCCCAGAAGACCCCCATCTCGATTACGGTCGTGTCCGCACAAGCCATTCAAGACCGCCACATCTTCTCGCTGACCGACCTGAACGACGGCTCAGCCCCCGGCCTGACGGTTACGCCTTTCGCCAACCGTCCATACAGCATCATCCTAAATATTCGGGGCGTCGGCATCATGGCCGACACCAACCAACCTGCTGGCGAATCTGGCATCGGCGTCTATCTCGATGGTGTCTATCTCGGCCGGCCGCAGGGCCTGGACGCCGGTCTGTATGATCTGGACGCTATTGAGGTTCTTAAGGGGCCCCAGGGCACGCTGTTCGGCCGCAATACCGAAGGCGGTGCGCTCAACATCACCACCAAGAAGCCAACGGGTAATGCCAGCCTCGAGACCGTCGCAGGCATAGGCAACTACGGCAGCTACGAAGGCCAGATGCACCTGAACTTGCCAGAGTATGCCAATTTCGCCGTCAAGCTGGACGGCATGGTTCAGTCTCATGACGGCTGGGTGAAAAACCCCATGCCCGGCCAGAGCGACTGGAACGCCGCGTCTCGCCGCGGCATGCGGGCTCAAGTCCGCTGGACTCCGACCGAGAAGTTCACCGCCGACTATGCCTATGATGTCAGCCACACCGAAGATACGGGTGTCTTCGGCTACACCGTCAAGGCCGCGAACAATGTGACGATATCACCGCTTTCGTTGATCGCGACAAAGCGGATCAATACCGCACCGATCGGTGTCATTCAGGAGCCCAGCATCGGTAAGGACTGGGGGCACAACCTCACCCTGAAATACGATCTGGCTCCTTGGCTGCAACTGAAGTCGATATCGGCTTATCGGGACCTTTCTCAAAGCCAGTTTTCAATGCCTGGAACAACGGGTGTCGCCGTAACGGCTAGCCTCGGGGCAGGCCAAAATTTCCAACGTCTCTCCCTCGCGGTATTTGAGCAAAACCAATACAGTGAAGAAATTCAGGCGATCGGCAATGTGGATCGAGTGAAGTTTATCGTCGGCGGTATGTATTTCCGGGAAGACACGAACGACCAAGCCCAGGCATTTAACACACTGCGCTGGGATACTAACGGTGTTGCCTCGGGTATTACACCGGTGACCTATTCGCCCTTGGGGAACTCGGTACTGGGCCCCAACGCTTGCGCGACGACACCCGCCAGCTGCGATAACGCCTACAATAATTATCACCTTCAACTCGGTCAGACCACACTGGTGAAGGGGCTTTACCCCAATATCGGTGTCGACCGCGCCAGCCGGAATATCACGGAAAGTCTCGGGTTTTATGGCCAGGCAACCTGGACTCCGTCGATCCTCAGTGATCGGCTTCATCTGACGGGCGGCCTGCGCTGGAGCCAGGATAAAAAGCATGGCCAGCTTCTGGTGGTCAACAATGCCCTGCCGTATCTTCCAGATGCCAAGGGTCAGCTGACGACCGCGCAGGGTATTGTTCCTCGCGATCAAACCTGGCAGCGCATCAATCCCCTGGTTAATCTTTTATTTGACGTCGCGCCGACTGTCTCGGTCTACGGAAAATGGAGCACCGGATATCGCGCCGGCGGCTTCAATTCACGGTCGATTACCTATTCAACCTACGATCCCGAAGAAATATCGATGTCAGAAATCGGCATGAAGAGCGAGCTCTTCAACCGCCGGCTGCGTTTCAATGTCGCCGGATATGCGGGCGATTACAAAGACATTTATTACAATATTAACGGTAATTACAACACGTTTACAACAGATCCGAAGACTGGACAGCTCGTTGTTGTCAGTGGATCTACGCGTACTATTGAAGATACCTACAACATGAAGGGTGTGGGTAAGGTTTCGGGTGTCGAAACCCAATTAGATTTGGCACCACTGGAAGGCTTGACGATTTCAGGCAGCTATACTTACGCCTATACGAAAATGCCTCTGTTCGCTGATCCCGTCTCACGTCCGCAGATCAATGGAGCTGGCGTGGTGACTGGATATGCAACCAACTCACCGACAGTTTATCACCAGCTTTACACGCCAACTAACGCAGCTACGGCGTCGGTTGATTATCGCTGGGACGTATTCAATGGACAGACCGCCCGGTTCCACATCGATGGCAGCTGGAACGATGGGGTCTACACCAACACCGCCGACGTCAGCACCGGCACCAAGGATGCGAGCGGCAACACCATCTATCTGCCGCAACTGAAGACCCAGGTATTGGCCGTGGTGAACTCGCGCCTCGCCCTGACGGATATTCGCCTAGCGGATTCGGGCGGAACGCTGACCCTGTCGGTCTGGGCACGCAACCTCTTAAACGCGACCTATATGAACGCCCGCGCGGGCAGCTACACCCAGGCTTCCAGTAGCGTCACGGGCGGCTTCAATGATCCGCGTACCTTCGGTGCAACCATCGCGGTCAAGTACTAGCGTTTGGGATCCTACACCGTCGTGAAGACGGTGTAGGTCTCTCACGCCGGCGGGTGACGATCCCCACGTCCCCGCCGGCTTTTTTATGCGGAATCTAGATGTGACGATTGTGGTCCCGAGGCATCGTAGCCAGGCGACGGGACAGAACGCCGGTGCATGTGTGCGGGTCGCTGTCGCCCAGACGCCGGAATTCCTGGAAGACCTTGAAAACGCGCTCGCCTACCTGTTGGTCGCGGCGAAACAGGCGGATGCCGCAGGGACCGCGCTATTGTGTCTGCCGGAGGGCTATCTTCAGGGCTATCTGACCGATGGGGAGGCCGCCCGCCGCCACGCACTCGATCTTAGTTCACCGCGGTTCTCCAATTTTCTGCAACGACTTCCAGCCGGTGGGCCGATGCTGGTGATCGGCCTAATCGAGGCCGAGGGCGATCACCTGTTCAATACAGCGGCCGTCGTGCAGCGGCGCACCCTCCTCGGTCGCTATCGTAAGCGCCACCTGTTGCGCTCGGAGGCCTGCTTTCAGCCCGGAAATGAAAGTCCGATATTCGAGATCGACGGCCTGCGGTTCGGAATCAACATCTGCTTTGACTGCAACTTCGCCGAGGGTGCGATGGCCGCCTCTCGCTCGGGCGCGACGCTCCTGCTTTGTCCTGCAAATAATATGCTGCCGAAACGAACTGCAGTTGAATGGCGCGATAGGCACAACGCCGTACGCGGCGAACGATGCCGCGAAACAGGGCTTTGGCTTTTGTCGGCCGATGTCACGGGTCATAGGGAGGGCTACGCCGCCCTGGGACCTACCGCTGTATTGGCACCGACCGGCGAAGTCGTTGCGCAGCTGCCGCTGGGGGAGCCGGGGATTTTGATCTTCGACATTCCAGTCGAAACTGGCGCAGTCGAAAACGAGCGCTCCCTTATCGCCGGGCGGCCCTAGGCCGCCCGTTCCCCCGCCACCCAGGCGCCGCGAAGAACCGGCAAGCCCCGCATCGTGCGCACGCGAAGCAGGTCGGCGCGGTAGCCTTGCGCCACCACGCCGCGGTCATTCAGGCCGGTGGCCGCCGCCACAGTGGCAGTGACTGTCGCCACCGCCTGGGCCAGCGACCAGCCAAAAGGCGGGGCCGCTAGGGCGAACACGCACTCGACCAAACTGCGCGGGACATAGTCCGAGGCGAAGGCATCGAGTAGCCCCGCGCCGGCGAGTTCGGAAGCCTGCACATTGCCCGAATAGGAACCACCACGGATCAGATTGGGGCCGCCCATGATCACGGTCATTCCGCGGGCGTGAGCGCGCTCAGCCGCCTGAAGCGTGACGGGGAACTCGGCCATGGTCGCGCCGAGGTCGGCGGCCTGATCGACGTGCTCTGCATCCTCATCGTCGTGACTGGCAAGGGCCGCGCCCTTGGCCTTGGCCAGTTCGGCAACGAAGCGAGCGTTGGACTTGGCGTTGCGCGCCTGGCGAGCGCGGATCTCATCGAGACGGAGGGCGACCTCATCCTCGGTCATGCCGCGCGCGCGCCAGTGGCCCAGGTGCAGATCGATATTGCGGTACTGCCTCTGGCCGGGGGTATGGTCCATCATCGAGAACATCGCTGTCATCGTATGTGTGGCAAGCGCGGGCAGGCGCTGCGTCAGGTCGTCGGAGGTCGTCTCGCAACGCCAGTGAATACGGTGATCGGCCTTCAACATGTTAGCCTCTTTGGCGGTCAGCAACCCCTCGGTCAGACGGGTGAGGTTGTCTCTGTCGCGCGCAATGTTGGCGTTATAGGTGCCGACGCTGAGGGAATCGAACACAGTCGTCACGCCGACTGACAGACAGGCCGCATCGTGCGTGACGGCGGCGGAGACTGCATTCCAGTCGATGTTGGGGCGCGGGAAGAAGTGTTTTTCCAGGGCGTCGGTATGCAGGTCGATCACGCCCGGCATCAGTACGTCGCCGTCAAAGTCCTCTCCGACGGCAGTTGCGCCCCGATCAACTGCGGCGATCACCCCATCCCGAACCAGCACAGATCCGATGAAGTCATCATTGCGCGTAACAACGCGCGCGTTGCGAAAGGCCTGTTCCAAGATAGCTCCTGCTAATCAATCGTTCAAAATGTCGGGGAATTCGATGACCACCTCAGAGGTGCCGCTCGCCTGTCCGTGTTCGAGTGGCCGTCCCATGCCGTCGACGTTCGTGTATCTGCGGATCAAGAGCGAGACGTGGCGTGGTAGACGCAGCAGTTCCGCCTCGCGAGGAGTGGGTAGGCGAGCGCTGATGGCCGTCTTCTGGCGGATATAGTCTGGCACGCCACTGTCGATCAGGGTTTGGGTGATCGAGCCGCGCGTTTGGTACATGTCGATGAAGATTGGAAAGCGGTCGAAGCTGAAATGGTGGACGCTAAGGCCGGTGGGTTCGCCGTCGACCATCCGCAGCCGCTCCAGAAAGATCACTGGCTTGTCCAGCTTCAGGTCCAAGGCCGCGGCGGTGTCAGGGTCGGCGGGCCGCACTACAAGTTTGAGAATCTTGGTGCTCGGTTCTTGCCCCCTGGCGCGCACTCGTTCGCTGAATCTTGGCCTGCGGCTGAGCAGCATGGGCTCGGCCAGTCGTCGCACGAAGCTGCCGCGACCTTGGGTCGATTCAACCACGCCTTTCTCCTGAAGATAGGACAAGGCGCGGCGAACGGTGTGCCGGTTGACCATAAATTCATGAGACAGCTCGTATTCGGTCGGTAGTTTATCTCCGGGTCGAAGCTGCTTTATTTCAATTCTACGCTCTAAATTATTCGAAATCTCGCGCCACAGCGGTGCATTAACTGTCATATCGAAATTCCAATTATGTTTTCGCGTTCCCGACTAGACAAGTTTTGCTACAATTATATAACATTTACAATAATCTTATTGAGACAAGGTCGGACATAACCTACTCATCAACTTGGTTCAATACAACATATCGTTGAGTTGTCGGAGGTGAAGAGTGCAGGCTGATTCAGTTGTCGAGCCGCCTCGCTATGAGCGTAAGCAATGGCTTTCGGTGCTTGCGAAGGCCCCCGCTCATGACGTGATGTCGGCCTGGAACGCGCTCGATGAGCGCCCAGATTTTCAGGCCCTGCGCGCGCCGGAGATCGGGCTGGTCCTGGTTCGCGGCCGCATGGGTGGCCTGGGCGATGCGTTCAACTTTGGTGAAATGACCCTGACCCGGGCCGCGGTGCGGCTCAACAGCGGTGAAACTGGCTTGGCCTATGTGTCTGGTCGCGACCGACGGCATGCCGAGATCGCCGCGACTGTGGATGCCATGATGCAGTCATCCGTCATGCGCCCCTGGGTCGAAGGCCCGGTGATCGCCCACCTCGACCGCGCGCAGCAGGAGCGCCGTGAACTCGGTGCCCGCAAGGCCGCTGCCACCAAGGTGGACTTCTTCACCATGGTCACAGGGCGGGGGGGTGCCTGATGTCCACGATCGAACTTGATAAAATCCAGGTCGGGTTCGCCGATCCGATCCGCGAGAGCCAGACGGCATTTCGCGCGATCATGGAGGCGTTCGCTCGCCCAGGTACACGCGCCGACTTCGGCGCTATCCTAACGCCGCCTTCCGGCCTGGGAACGGCGACGGCGACAGTCGCCCTAGCGCTGTTTGATTTCGAAACCCAGGTCTGGCTCGACCCGGTTCTGCGGGGCACCGATGCCGAGGCCTGGATCCGCTTCCATTGCGGGTGCCCGCTGACCACCGACCCCGTTCAGGCCGCTTTCGCTATCGTCACGGACACGGCAGCAGCACCCAGCCTTGGTGCCTTCAACCTCGGCGACGCCCGCTATCCCGACCGCTCAACCACAGTAATTCTTCAGGTCGCCAGTTTAGAGGGCGGCAAACCAGCGACCCTAACCGGTCCAGGTATCAAGGATCAGGTCGTGATCGCGCCTAAGGGTCTGCCCTCAGGGTTTTGGGGCCAGATGCAGGACAACAACGCGAAATATCAGTTCGGCGTCGACGCGCTGATCGTCTCGGGACCGGCGCTGATGGCAGTGCCTCGCTCATCTCACATTCAGATCCAGGGAGACTGACCATGGCTTATGTGGCTGTTAAGGGCGGTGAAAAGGCAATCTCCAACGCCCACAAGTGGCTTGCGGAAGAGCGCCGCGGTGACCCGGATGTTGCCGAAATCGAAGTCGCTCAGGTGCGCGAGCAGCTGTCGCTGGCGGTGGATCGGGTTATGGGCGAGGGGTCGTGCTACGATCGGCAATTGGCCGCCCTAGCGATTAAGCAGGCCCGCGGGGATCTGCCTGAAGCGGTGTTCCTGATCCGCGCTTATCGCACCACCTTGCCCCGCTTTGGGGTCACCGAACCGCTGGACACAGCGGAAATGGCGGTACGTCGCCGCGTCTCAGCCGCCTTCAAGGACATCCCGGGCGGCCAGGTGCTCGGACCGACCTTCGACTATACGCACCGACTGCTTGATTTCGCTCTGGCCGCGGATGGCGTCTTGCCGCCCCAAGCCGTGGTGGCCGAGGAGCCTCAGGCCTATCCTATGCCGACCATCGGCTCGGTTTTCGCCCACGAAGGTCTGCTGGAGACCGATGAGCGAACCGAGGATGCGCCTGAACCGTTCGACCTGACCCGTGAGCCGATGAGCTTCCCGGCCGGTCGCGATCAACGCCTGCAAGCCTTGGCACGTGGAGATGAGGGCTTCTTGTTGAGCCTGGCCTATTCCTCGCAGCGCGGCTGGGGCAACACCCACCCACTGTGCGGCGAAATCCGCATGGGTGAGGTAGCCGTCGAGTTCGTCCCCGAGGAGCTGGGCTTCGCCATCGAGGTCGGTGAAATCACCGTCACCGAATGCCAGATGCTCGGCGGTTCCAAGGCCTCCGGCGAGAACCCGCCGCAGTACATGCGGGGCTATGGCCTGGTGTTCGGCCACAGCGAACGCAAGGCCATGAGCATGGCCATCGTCGACCGCGCCCTGCGCGATAACGCCGCCGCGTCTGGTGAAGTCGCGCCGGTGCAAGACGAGGAATTTGTCCTCTACCACTCCGACAACGTCGAGGCTTCCGGCTTCGTTCAGCATTTGAAACTGCCGCACTACGTCGACTTCCAAGCCGATCTGCAAACCATCCGCCGTCTGCGCCGCGAGTTCTTTTCGCGTCAGGCCCTGAAGGAGGCCGCGGAATGACCGCCCAGCCCAAGTCCAACGCTGCTGAGCGTTATTACAACTATGCCTACCTTGATGAGCAGACCAAGCGGATGATCCGCAGGGCCATTCTCAAGGCCTTGGCCATTCCTGGCTATCAGGTCCCGTTCGGCTCGCGCGAGATGCCCGTGCCCTATGGCTGGGGTACCGGCGGCATTCAACTGACCGCTGCCATCATCGGGCCGGATGATGTCTACAAATGTATCGATCAGGGTGCCGACGACACTACGAACGCTGTCTCGATCCGCCAGTTCTTCGCAAAGGTAGCTGACGTCGAGACAACCGAAGATACCGCCGCGGCCACCATCATTCAGAGCCGTCACCGGGTACCGGAAAAGCCCTTGAAGGCTGGCCAGATCATGGTGCTTCAGGTGCCTCAGCCAGAGCCTTTACGTGGGCTGGAGCCGCGTGAGACCGAGACCCGCGCCATGCATGCGTATGAGGAATACGGGCTTCAATATGTGTCGCTGTATGAGAGCGTGGCGCGCTACGGCCGCATCAACTCGGGCGCTGGCCACCCCGTGATGGTCGAGGAGCGCTATCTGATGTCGCCCTCACCGATCCCTAAGTTTGATAACCCCAAGCTGGGCCACAGCGAAGCCATCTATCTGCTGGGTGCTGGGCGCGAGAAACGGATTTATGCCGTGCCGCCCTACACCACTGTTCGCAGCCTCGATTTTGAAGATCATCCCTTCGAGGTCCAGACCTGGGACGAAAACTGCTCGCTCTGCGGTGCCGAGGACGCCTATCTCGATGAGGTCATCCTCGACGACGCTGGCTCCAAAATGTTCGTCTGCTCAGACAGCAATCATTGCTCAGAGCGGCGCGAGGCGGGTCATGTTGGACCTATGGCGGGTCACCAACTGGCCATGGTTGAGAAGGAGCCGGCGTAATGAACGCGATCTCCAGCCGGATCGAATCCGCGCCCCTATTGCGCGTCGAAGGCCTGACAAAATGGTACGGCCATGTTCTCGGTTGCCGCGATGTATCGTTCGAAATGCGCCCCGGGGAAGTCCTCGGTATCGTTGGCGAAAGCGGGTCGGGCAAGACGACGCTCCTCAACTGTGTCTCGGGAAAACTGCCGCCGAGTTCGGGGTCGATCCAATTCGACACCAGCCGCTTTGGCATGAGCGACATCTACGCCCTGTCCGAGCCTGACCGGCGGCGGATGCAGCGGGAAGACTGGGGCTTCGTTCACCAGAACCCGCGCGACGGCTTGAGGATGCGCGTCTCGGGCGGCGCCAATGTCGCTGAACCGCTAATGAATCTCGGCTCGCGCAACTATGGCCAGATGCGCAAGGCAACCATCGAGTGGCTAGAGCGAGTCGAACTCGACATCGGCCGTATCGACGACCGCCCGGCCAATTTCTCCGGCGGCATGCAGCAACGCATCCAAGTAGCGCGAAATCTGATCCATGGGCCACGATTGGTATTCATGGATGAGCCGACCGGCGGACTGGACGTTTCTGTTCAGGCCCGCTTGCTGGACTTGCTGCGCGAACTGGTTCGTGACCTGCGCCTGGCCGTGATGATCGTGACCCACGACATGGCTGTAGCCCGGTTGATGGCCGACCGGCTGATGGTGATGAAGAGCGGGCAGGTGGTCGAGACTGGCCTGACTGATCAGGTGCTCGATGATCCGCAGCATCCCTACACGCAAATTCTCGTCTCGTCCGTCCTGCAGATTTGAGGCTGCCATGACCGAACCGAACAAGCCCCTGATTATCGTCGAGGGCCTGGCAAAGACCTTCACGCTTCATGCTGCGGGTCCCGCCATTATCCCAGTGTTCGATCACCTGGCACTAGAGGTCAATCCGGGCGAATGCGTTGTGCTTGCCGGCGACAGTGGCGCGGGCAAGTCATCTCTGATCCGCTCTATTTACGGCAACTACATGCCGACAGCGGGTGCGGTTCAGGTCCTGCACGACGGTGCCTATGTGGATATCACCAAGGCTGAGCCGCACGAGGTGCTCGACATTCGTCGGCGGACGCTTGGCTACGTCAGCCAGTTCCTGCGCGTAATCCCCCGTATCTCTTCGCTGCAGCTGGTGACGGAGCCATTGCTTGAGAACGGCATTAGCCGCGAGGAGGCCCACGAGCGGGCTACGGCCCTGCTCAGCGAGCTGCGCCTACCCGCCGCGCACTGGGACCTTCCCCCTGCGACCTTCTCGGGTGGCGAGCAACAGCGGGTGAATATCGCCCGCAGCTTCATCCGCGAATACCCGATCATGCTCCTGGATGAACCGACGGCGTCGCTCGACGCCGATAACCGCGCCATCGTGGTTGAGCTCATCAAGCGGGCGCTGGGTCGTGGTGCGGCTTTGATCGGTATTTTCCACGACGAGGATGTGCGCGGCGCGGTGGCGACCCGTCTGTTCCCCGTCGCTGAGTTCAAGTCCGCAGCTTAAGGCGCTGGGATCGATGCAAGAAACCCGAATTTTTAGCCAACGCATCGTCGCCTCGGACGGATTGGTTTGCGGCGAGGTTGTGCTGGTGGGCGGCGAAATCCTGGCGGTCGAGGCACGAGCGACCGCTTCGGCAGATGCGCTCGACTGGGGTGCCGACATGCTCACCCCCGGTATGGTCGATGTCCATACCGATAACTTTGAGAAGCACTACCAGCCCCGGCCCGGTGCCTTGTGGGACGCCTATGGCGCGGCCTTGGCCCACGATGGCCAATGCGTGGCATCAGGCTTGACCACCGTTTTCGATAGTCTTGCACTGCATGGCCGCAAAGACGGACTGGACCGAAAAGACGCCCTTGGGCCGATGATTGCGGCCATGGATGAGGCCCGCGCTGATGGCGTTCTACGAGCTGATCACCTGTTGCATCTACGGTGTGAAATCACAGATCCGGCCCTGCTTGATAACCTGGAGCCCTTTGTCGATCATCCGCGGCTAAAGCTCATTTCCGTCATGGACCATACGCCCGGCCAAAGGCAGACTGCGAATACAGAGCGATTAAAGCAGCGGATGCTGGCCAATGGTCGGACGGACGCTGAGGTCAGTGAGACCCTGGGTTGGCAAATGCTAAACCGCGATCCGAGTATCGCCGGGCCCAATCGCCGCACAGTGGTCGGTTTCGCGCGCGAATACGGCCTGCCGCTGGCGGCGCACGACGATGCCACGCTTGAACACGTCGAAGAGGCCAAGGCAGATGGCTGCGTTATGGCCGAGTTTCCAGTAACCCTGGAAGCGGCTCAGGCTTCGCGCGACGCCGGCATGTGGATTGTCATGGGTGGACCGAATTTCGTGCGCGGAGGCTCACATTCGGGCAATCTGTCGGCACGGCAGGCCGCCGAAGCGGGTCTGCTCGATATCATCGCCTCGGACTATGTGCCTCTTTCCATGCTGCGATCCGCCTTTCTGCTAATGGACGACTGCGGTTGGGCACCCGAAAAGGCCATGGCGGTTGTGGCGCGCAATCCTGCCCGCAGCGTGGGGCTGAACGACCGCGGCGAGATCGCGCCTGGGCAGCGTGCTGACCTGCTGCGCGTTCATCGCACGCCGTCGGGTTGGCCGGCTCCAATTGAAGTATGGCGCGAGGGTCGGCGGGTCGCATGACGGCGCGCTACGCGATCTACTATACGCCCTCCGAGGACCATCCCCTGACCCGCCGGGCCGCTCAGTGGCTTGGACGCGACGCCTTCAGCGGGCAGCCGGTTATGCGGCCTGAGTTTTCAGATCTTGAGGACCTCGATCTCGACGCCCTAACAGCGGATGCACGACACTACGGCTTTCATGCCACGTTAAAGGCGCCCTTCGAACTCGCGGCCGCCGTCGATGAGTGGGAGCTGCTTGCCGCCGCTGCCGCCTTCTCTGCCCGTCAGGTGCCGTTCGAAGCCGAGTTGACCGTAGCTCGGCTAGAGCGGTTCATTGCCCTCACGCTTGAGGTGCCGTCAGCCCATATGCAGGCTCTTCACGTTGCCTGTGTTCGCGAATTTGACAGGTTCCGCGCGCCGCTCAGTGACGCTGACCTGGTTCGCCGCCGCAAGTCACATCTGACCCCAGAACAGGATGCACGCGTTCTGGAGTGGGGTTATCCTTATGTGTTCGGCGACTTCCGCTTCCACATGACATTGACCGGTTCTGTGCGTGAGCCCGAAACGGCAGCCCGGCTGATCAACACGCTTCATCCACACTTCGCCACCTTGTGCGGGGTTCATGTTTTCGATGGGCTGGCCGTTTTCAGACAGGACGATCGGGACCAGCCGTTCGGCGTTCTGGCGCGGTTTCCTTGCGAAGGCGCCTAGGCGGTCGTTTAGGTTGGATGGCGGTGCAACAGTGGAGATGCGCCGATGCGACTGGCAGACCTTGGACCCAGGATCTGCATTCTTGGACCGTCCAATAGTGGAAAGTCGACGCTAGCGGCTGCCATTGGTGCCACAAACGGTGCGGCGGTGATCCATCTGGATCAGCTTTACCACCACCCCTATTCCGACTGGGCACCGCGGCCGAGGGATGAATTCCTCAACCTGCATGATCGCGCCATTGAAGGCGAACGCTGGGTGATGGACGGCAACTATTCCAAAACCTTTCCCCAGCGCTTCGCGCGGGCAACCGGCCTGATCCTGCTGGATGTTTCCACCACGGTCAGCTTAGCGCGCTATTTCCGGCGGACGCTTATGGAACGCGGTGGCCGTGTTGGCGGTCTGGATGGCGAGCAGGACAGCATCAAATGGATGATGATCCGTCATATCGCCTTGGTTACCCCAGGTGCCCGCGCCCGCTATGCTGAGCTGTTCAAAGGGTCGTTGTTGCCAAAGATTTATCTAAACTCCGCCCGCAACATCGACCGCTTTTACAGGCGTGAGGGTCTCACACCGGTCCGCAAAAGACTATTCTAGATCGCCGCCCTGCACAGGGCTGCGACGAAAGCATCGGTGCCTTCATCCAGCGACCCGTCGTTCCACACCTCAATCAAATCAGGTGCCGCAATTGTGAAAGCAGCAGCACGAGCGACGCGAAGCTCGACCTCGGCTGCGTTCTCGCGGCCCCGACGAAGTAGACGATCACGCAGTATGTCGGGATCGGCCGTCACCGAGACAACGCGGACCCGGGGAAAGGTCTGTTGCGCAATGTCCAGGACGGTGCGCGAAACATTGACGACCACCGTGCGCCCGGCTGCGATGTCATCATGCACCTTTGCGGTCACGCCGTAACCAAGGCCATGGGCGCGCCAGGCTATGGCATAGTCGCCTGCCGCCTGTCGGCGATGGAAGGCTTCGTCGTCGATTGCTACGTGATCCTCGCCACCGGCCTCCGCCGGACGGGTCACCTCGCGCCGCACGAACACAAAACCCCGTCCTGCAAGCCGCACACGGGCAGCCTCCATCAGGGTGTCCTTGCCTGCGCCCGACGGCCCAACCACGAGGATCAGGAGACCCTTCAGAGGCTCAGGCGTGCTTTTCGACGAATTGCTCAGCGTCAAGGTGACGGAAGTCCTCTAGGGCGGCGGCGAGACGGTCGTGTTCCCAGTCCCACCAGGCAATCGCTAGCAGGCCTTCTTGGACAGGCTTGGGGAACCGTTCGCGGATCGGGCTGTTGGGCACGCCGGCCACTATGGTGTAGTTCGGCACATCGCGCGAGACCACCGAGCCGGCACCGACCACTGCGCCTGTGCCGATCGTCACCCCCGGCAAGATGGTGACGCCGTGCCCGAGCCAGACGTCATGTCCGATGGTCACGACATGGGAGCGCCGCCACTCAAAGAACGCGGCATCGTCCTCCGGCCCCATTGCGTATGACACCGCACGATAACTGAAGTGGTGCTGGGCAGCGCGCCAAGTCGGATGGTTACCGGGGTTGATGCGGACGTCCCGCGCGATCGAGCAAAACTTGCCGATTTCCGAATAGGCGGCTGAGGAATCGTTGACGATGTAGCTGTAGGCCCCCATCGAAACTTCCGACAGGCTAGTACGAGCGCCAACCCGGGTCCAGGGGCCAAGGACGCTGTCGGTAACATGGGCATCAGCGTGGATATGCGGTTCTGGGCTGTGGTCGCCACCGCCTGTGCGCGGCGTATTGGGGAAACGCTGGATGTACTGTTCACCCATCTTGAGCGGACGGTCGGCAAGGATGCGGGACATCTAGGCGGCTGGCTCCATAGCGTAGGCAGGATCTCGGTTCCACTTGCCCGAACCGCCGTAAATCTGAACCAAGGCATCGTTGGTCAGGCGCTGCGGCAAGTCGTCGAAAACGACCCGACCACGAGACATGGCCACCACGCGATCACAGTAGCGGCGAGCAATTTCCAGGCTGTGCAAATTGACGATCACCGGAATGTTTCGACTGCGGCAGACCTGGTGAAGGGTATCCATCACGACTTCGCTATTGACCGGGTCTAACGATGCAACCGGCTCGTCCGCCAGCAGCACATCGGGCTCCTGCATCATCGCGCGGGCGATCGCGACGCGCTGTTGCTGGCCGCCTGAGAGGGTCTCGGCGCGCTGCAGGGCTACTGACGCCATATCCAGCGCCTCCAACTCCAGAATGGCGCGGGCCCGGTCGCTGGGGGAGAAGTATTTGAACATGCTGGAGGCCAAGGGTCGCTCAGCAATGACACCGATCAACACATTGGTGACCACATCAAGTCGGGGACACAGGTTGAACTGTTGAAAGATCATGGCGCAGCGCCGACGCCAACGCCGCAGGGCTTCGCCGCGCAACTGAGTGATTTCCTGGTCACCAAAGACGATCGATCCCGAGGTAGGGTCGGTCATCCGATTGATGGTGCGCAATAGGGTCGACTTTCCAGCCCCTGAACGGCCTAGAATTCCGACGAATTCTCCCGGCCTAAACCGGAGTGACACGTCATCGACAGCGACCTTGTCGCCGAATGTCTTGCGCACGTTTTGCAGCTGCAGCATCGACGTTTTTCCAGTAACCCAACAATCATAAGGCTACCGCGTGACCCATCCGTGACGGCTGACCCCATGTTCTTGTGACGAGATGCGAATTTGTCGGCTCGCGTGACCATGGCCGGTCCCCGTAGGGTCACATAGTTAGACCAATATCAGGACTCTCATGGCGACACTCCTTGTCATTGGCACTCTGGCGCTCGACCGACCGCTTTGGCTCGACGGACCGCTGCGTTCGGGTGGGCGGCTAAGGGCGCGTTCCCTGGAAGGGGCGCTGGATGGGCGGCTTGGGGGCGGTGCGGCCAACGCCGGGTGTGCCCTGATTGCCGCCGGCCACACGGTGCTGGCCGCTTCGATCCTGGCCGAGGATGCTGACGGTCTGCGTGTGAGAGCCCTGGCTGAGGCGGCGGGCCTCGACATCAGTCTTGTCTCAACCCGGCCGGGGTCCAGCTGGCGCACACTGCTGCTGCTGGAGCCCGGCGGAGAGCGCACCCTCATCGGCCTGGATGGAATATTGCCGGTCGACCGGCCGACGCTGGAAATACCCCCTGGGGCTGCCGATCTGCGTCCAGATGGCGTGTTTGTTCGGGCTGCCTACGACGGTTCCGAAGACTGGGCGCGCCTGTCGAAGGGACCAATCGTCCTGCACTGGCCCGCGCCCAGCTATAATGGCCAGGCCGATGTGGTGGTCGTATCCGCCGAAGATCTGCCAGCAGACGTAGCCGACGATCCATTCTCCGATGCCGCTGCCCGGCTTGGTCCGCTCCTGTCGTGGGTGGTTGTGACCCGAGGCAAGGACGGCGCGGTCGCCTACGGGCAGGACGGGGCCCGCGTTGAGGTTCGCGCCGTACCCGTCGTGGCGCGTGACACCACTGGCGCAGGGGATGTGTTTGCTGCCGGATTGCTCGATGCGCTCGTCGCTGGCGCAGACATTGTTGAGGCCCTACACCACGCCTGCACGTGGGGGGCGTCTGCGACGACGCTGGACGCATCAGCCCCCGTCAATGCGCCCCTGGGAACCTTCCGCGCTTGGCGCGGTTAGGCGAGTTTTTTGCGCAGTTCGCGTGAGCCAGCGTCGAGGATCGCGACCGCCACTATGTAGAGTATGATGATGAAGGCGACGACGTCGAAGGCGAAAACGCGGATGCGCTCCTGCAGCTGGAAGCCGATGCCACCCGCGCCGACGATGCCGAGCACGGCGGCGTGGCGGAAGTTGCTCTCAAGGTAATACAGACACTGGCTGGCCATAACCGGCGCCACCTGGGGCAGGACGCCAAATCGGATCACGCCAAGCGGCGCTATCCCCGCGGAGCGCACCCCGGAAACGGGCTTGGAGTCTGTGTTCTCTATTGCCTCAGCGAAGAGCTTGGCCAGACTGGGAACGTCGGCAAGTGCAAGGGCGCATACTCCAGCAAAGGGCCCAAGGCCGAAGGCAGAAACCAGGATCAGCGCCCAGACCAGGGAGGGTACGCCCCTAAACAGGTCGAGCACGCGGCGAATGGCGAAATGGATTACCGGTTGGCGTACGACCGTCTTGGCCCCGAGGATGCCGAGCGGCAGAGCACCTAAGGCCCCAAGAAGTGTGCCCAGAAAGGCCATGGCCATGGTCTCGCCCAAAGCCTTCAGAATGGGCAGGAACTGTCCGCCCGTAGAGGGCGGCACCATGGTCGCGAGGAACTGAAAAAGACGGCCGCCGCCGGTGAATAGCCGTGTCGAGGTGAACCCCACATCGAGTGCCATACGCGCCAGGATCATGACGCCCAGCAGGAATAGCAGCCATGGGGTCCAGCGTTTGACGTGTCCAAGCACCGTCGGAACGAGGTTGGCTAAGGCGGCGCCGCTCAACAGTTACCTCCCAGTCCGATCAGTCGGTGGCGAATATGTTCGGAGACAATGTCGATGGCGAAGATCATGCCCACCATCAGCAGCAGAATGGCCAAGTAGGTGTCGAATTCGGTGTAGCTAATGGCCCGCTGCAGTTCGAGCCCGATCCCCCCCGCGCCGACAATGCCAAGTGCGGCAGCGGCGGCCAGGTTCCCCTCCAGGCGGATCAGGGCGTAGGAGGCGTAGGCGGGTAGCGCTTGGGGCAGAACACCGTAGCGAATCTGCCTCATCCGGTTAGCACCGCTGGCCTCAATCGCCTCCATCGGGCGAGGATCGATCTGTTCGTTGATTTCGGCGAATAGTTTGCCCAGGCCACCGATGGTCGAGACGGTCAGGGCGAGCACGCCGGCGAAGGGGCCGACACCAAAGGCGGCCACAAGAATCAGGGCCAAGATCAAGTCAGGCAGGGTGCGGATCGCTTCAAGGCTGCGGCGCACCACAAACCGCACGGGGGCAAAGGGCATCAGATTGCGCGCGCACAGGAAGCTCGCAAAGACTGCCCCGACCGAGCCAATAGCCGTCGCCAAGACCGCCATCTCGAAGGTCTGGTATGCCGCCTTCAGCCACAGCGGCAAGTCGTAAAACCAGGAGGCCAGGCTGCCTGCGGCTCGACGGTCGCTCAGCAGGACATCAGCTTTCAGCCTCGGGGACATGCGCTCGAGAAACACGCCTATCCGAGCCAAGGGATCGCCGCCGATATTGGCGTCGAGAAAGCCGCTATGCCGCAAGGACAAGCCCAGAATCAAGCTGAAGAGGATCAGTCCGGCTGCCGATTGTAGCCGTTGGCGAAACAGCAGGCGGCGGCGGTCTTGCTCGAAAGTCTCGATCGCCAGAACGCGGGGTTCGGCTGCGGGTTTCATGGCAACCGTGCGGGTTCCAGAGCCTGGCTCTCGGCTGGTTGGAAATCCGCCCCATTGCCTCCGAGCTGGGCGGCCGCCCAGGCAAAGGAGGCGCTATTCTCCTGATGCATCGCTAAATGCACGCCCAAAAGGCGATAGCGGAGGGTGTCTGGCAGGTCACGTCGAATGGCGAATGCGCGCGCAGCTTGAGGCCGAGCACGCCAAACGACCGTCAGGTCGGCGCAGGGTCGATCTTTGGGGTCCTTGCCTTGACACTGGCGCTGCCAGGCAGCGGCTTGCAGGGCGACGGCATCGGCCTTTCCTGAACGCAGGACCTCGAGTGCCGCGACGTCGTTCTGGGTTACCAGTTCATTGGCAAATAGGTTTGGGCCGTAGCCCTGCTGAGCCAGCACCTGCCGAGGCAGGTCGAGCGACACCTGGGCCGATCCGCCGAAGGCAATGGTGCGGCCCTTCAGCGCCGAGGGCGAACCGTCGCGACCGGCCTTGACCGCCATTATCACAGGGACGCGGACCACGCTGCCCGGCGAGCGCAAGGTCATCGCGGCTCGCACACCCGTCTTGACCGCAGGAAAGCTGGCGTCGTCCAAAGCTGCCATGTCGAAGCGACCGGCCGCTAGGCCTGCAGCGCCGTCCGCAAAACCGGAGACCGGACAGGCGATGACCGCACGACCGAGCCGTTTGCTCATCAAATCGAAATAGGCGCGTTCACCCGCCGGTGCTGACGCAGACGGAGGTGCGCAGGGCGCGGCGGCAGGCGCGACAACAGCGATGCGGAACGGAGACGGCGCGGAAGCGCCCATGAGGCCTAGGGCGGCGACGGCCAGGATCAATCGTTTCACGGAGTCCGTCCTCTGCGGTGGGCGATATCGTCCGCTCGCAGTTTGATGATCGTGGCATAGTGACTTCGGTCAACCGCGGCATAGGTGGCGCCGTCGATCTGTCCGATGTCGCTCCAGCCCTGAGGGTCGTCATAGGCGAGGGCTGCTGCGGCCCCCCGGACTGCGTCGATGAACGATTGTGGGCGATCGGTGCGCACCGCTAGGCCGGTGCTGGGGATTGGCCCCGCTGTCCAGATGATGCGGAAGTCCTTGGCGTTAATCAGGCCGCGCCGGGCGAGAGTATAATAGGGGCCAGCGGAAAAGCCGGTCTGCGGGGTGCCGCCCAACATCTCGACGATGGCCGCATCAAATTGGCCATTCTGCATGGCCATGACCGACTGGGTGTGCCCGCCTGAAAAGCTCGTTTTACCGAAAAAAGTATCGGGGTCGACGCCCTGCTCACGCAGCTTGGCCCGAGGGAACAGATAGCCGGAGGTCGAGTTGAAATCGACGTAGCCCAGCGAACGGCCCTTCAGGTCATTTACGCTGTGGAAGGGGCTGTCCCGCTTTACGATGATCGCCGAATAGTAGCCAAGCTCCCCCTCAGCATCACGTGTGGCCAATATCGGGCTCGCCAACTGTCCGATCTGGGCATCGAGGTTGGCATAGGCACCGCCCGCCATGGCCGCGACATCGACCTGGTTCGAGGCCATGGCCTGGATCGTACCGTTGTAGTCTGAACTCTGATAGATTTTGACCGGCAGGCCGGTCGCCCGTTCCATCATCGCCTGGAATGTGTTCCACCGACTAGCGGTCTTAGGGTCGTCTTGCGATCCCGACATGGCCATACGAACCTGTGTCATGTGGCTTTCGTCGCTTGACTTGTGTGCTCCGCACGCAGTCAGAAGCGCCATTGCCATCAATAAGGCCGCACTCTTACGAATAGACATCGCCCGCTCGCTTGGCTCCGCTGGATCATGATCGACGGTTGCGCGCCCTCCACATGACGACTTCATGTGTCGTGCGCGTGAACCTGTGGTGCGGTAGGTCGCCACAAGACATGGCATTTGTTGTCCGCCAGCCTACTCCGCTAGGTCTGCGGCCAGCCTTGGGCGTTGCGAAGTCTAATGCCGCTTGCGTGCAGCGTGGTTCCCCAGACATCGGCCAGAGGCGCGAGCGTGGGCATAGCCCGCAAGGCAACCCCCTGTTCGGCTAAGGCTTTTGGGAGGTCGACGATGGTCTGCATAGCGTGCGCGGCGACCGGCGCGTGCGAAACCCACATGCCAGCGTCATCAAGGCTTTCAAAGGTTTCGGGTGGCATGTCGTAGCGGTGCAGAGAGGCACTAGCGATGGCGTCAAGCCAGCCTTCCTCGACATAGGCAATCATTAGCCAGTCTGCATCGTCCCAGAAGCGCGCCCTGTCCTCGACCGTCGTTGTCTCCGTTGGCCAGAGCAGGATGCGCGGACAATCCCGTGGGAACAGATACATGCCCTGGCGCTCTTCTGAGATAGCCCAAACCAGAGGCCCGTTAAGCCACGCCCAACCCGGGGCGCGCTCGGAGGGAGTGCGAACCGGCCTTGGGACGAAATGGGCAATCGCTGGATTTTCGCTGAAATGGAACAGTCTCATGCCAGCACCATGCCGACGGCGGCGTGGTCGCTGGGGAACCAGCCCTCGGCGTCGGGGGCGTCGCAGCCACGGAGAGGGGCGACCTGTTGCCAGAGACCGGGGTGCATAAGGACGCAATGGTCTATGGCTGTGGATCCAACGCTTTCTAGGCCTAGCCGCGCGCCGTGCAACGTCGATGGTTTGGGCTGCAATCTGAGCGGTGCCAGGGCCGGGTCTTCGGCACCGGCATTGAGGTCGCCAGCGACGACCAGACCGCCCTCTAGGCCGGCAACGGCCCAGTCCAACGCCTCTGTGAGCTGCGTTGCCCGCAGTTGCGCGGCGTTGCACAGGTGAGTGAGATGAAGGTTCAAGACTCGCAAGGGCCGCGCCTCGACCTGGAGGTCCAAATACTGAGCGATCCGATCTTCGTCGCCGGGCGCGCTGGATAATGCCTGGGTGGCGGAAGTTGCCGTTCCGCGCGCGAGGATCGCGAGGCCCGAGGTACTGATCAGGCTTCGCCCTTGGTGGATACGTAGCTTGGACCGAGCCGGCGCTGAGTATAAATTCAAGCCGAGTTCCGCAGCGAGCCAGGCTGCCGTATCAAAACCATCGGCAACAAAGCATTCTTGCAGACAGACCACATCCGGCACCATGGTTGCTAAGCCATCTCGCATGAGCGGCAGCCGGCGGCTGTATTCACCTTCGTTCTTCCAAGTGTTGAGGCTAACGATACGCATGGAATCTCGTCTGGCGGATCATCGCCCGCCATAGGCTTTGAAAATCTAGAATTTCAATATGAGGACGTCTGCCAGCGGCACGATAACGCTGAGCATGACCAAGGAAACAACAGGTTCAGCGTGGGCGATGATGCCCAGCCGGGGGATAAGCGCTGCCAGCATAAGTTCGATCATCGACACCACGATGAATCGGGGCAAACCGTCAGCGTAGATTGTCATCGGTTCAACTGGCTCCCAACATTGGACCTCTGCTCAGGCTGAACTGCAGCCCAGACATCTAGCCTGACACTAGTTACACAATGACGACGGTACTGTCGGCCAACCGCGCCACCATCTATGTTTGGACGTAGGGATTACGGGCGGGTTCGGCCCAAGGCCATACCCTGCAGGCCCTCAGCCTGGAGCGTAGAGCGTCATTTTCGTTGAATGTCATCTCGTTGCATTGGGGGACAGCCATGATCGGCCGTCCTCACGAACTATGAATTGAGACCTCCGCTTAACGAAGCGGCGAACGGTCATCCTGTCGCAACAT
>Ga0209296_1001160_pt1 | contig 20908 bp, 32 predicted proteins | sample S_130206_EF_Meta_FD_187319 | JGI IMG/M metagenome (GOLD analysis project Ga0209296, IMG submission 187319) | Freshwater microbial communities from Lake Simoncouche, Canada to study carbon cycling - S_130206_EF_MetaG (SPAdes) (version 2) | ecosystem: Environmental > Aquatic > Freshwater > Lake ...
AGGTTGAGAATTCTAAGATTTAAATGTGGGAATTTTTCTTTAAGCCCTAAAGTATTGCTATCATCTCTACTATTATTAATAATTAAAATTTCATCTATAGGGTGATCAATTTCTTCAAGAGACTTTTCAAGCAAATCAAATCTATTAATTACAGGATAGATTAATACAGGAATTGACCCTACGTTTTCTTCTACTGAAGCGCTCAGATTAACACAGTCATAATCTGGAAAATCCATTACTTTGTCCACTTTCTTTGCTGCTTAATTAATCCCCACCTTTGCAGAGATCTTTGAATGGTCATATGGCTGCATTTAGCTTCCATAGCCATCTCTAATATTGTTTTCTTTTCTAGAACGTACCTCTTATGACACCAGTCTTTGCTGTCATATAATTTCATTGATGGCATACCACGCTATTCCCGTCGCATCAGCGACATTATCGGACTGAGTTTCAACGCCAAGCGTTCTACTAAAATCAATAGTGCGTTGCTTTCTACGCTCTCTGATTTTTGCTTTGATCCAAGTTTCGGATTTTCCTGGGAACTCATCTTTTATTGCCTGCTTTTCTATTTTGTTAAAATTTTTGTTGCCTATGTAGGATTGCCAAGTTATTGGGTGAACCTCAATAACCTGCATATTATCATTAAGTAACTCTCCCATTATAGCACCAAATACGTATGCCATCTTAATTCCAGTGTGCACGGACTTTACTGATATAGCGGCCTCAATAACAACAACCTCGGCATCAAGCTCTTTCTTAAAAGAGTTTATCTTTCTTTTAGCATCAAGTATTCTTTGATAAATGTCTGAGCCTTCAAAGGTTATCTCTCCCCACTTTACGGCTTTTCTATCTTCCATCAAGCAAAAAGCTATGCTATTTGTACTAGCATCGACACCCAAAACCCTACTAAATTTTGGCTTAATTAGTTTTGCCAGAGACATTTCTTATCATTTCCACTAGTTGTTGACGATCTTTTTCTCTTTTTTTACTCTTACATTTATCGCAAATCTTGCCTTCATTGTATCTGCTAAGAACTGCGTTGCACCCTGAGCTTTTGCACAACCTTTGCTTACCAGCCAAACGAGCTTTCTTTTCATAGTAAGCGTCTTTTAACTTTTGATTTGTTGCTATTCTGCAACACTCATCGGAACAATATTTTTGATTGTGGGTTTTTGCCTCAAACTTGTTATTGCATTCTTCATAAGCACATATCATTTTTCAAGCACCAAAGGCTCTATATAAACATCACCCTCTTCATTCTTCATGTCCTTCCAGCATACTGTCTTTACGGGACAACCCTTACAAGCCCACTGAGACTTTGTAAATGTTCTTTCTGGAAGAGTTCCTGACTCATATGCAGAATAAACTTTTCTCATCCAGTCCCATACGCCATCTACAAGCTTTTTATTTTTTTCATCCATATTAATTGGGACAACCAAAAAACTATTGTCATTTTTATTTTCATAAAAGAAAAATCCTTGTTGCGCTCCACGAATCTTCATGTATGTTAAAAGCTGAACTTTATGATATGGCAAGCCTTCCATCTCTGCTTGTCTAATATCAAAGATCTCTTGCTTAGCAGATTTAATTTCTCCTACTACTTCTTTTCCGTTCCATTCGATAAAAGTGTCTGCAAATCCTCTAATCGGCGGATCATCATTGGTAACTTCAATTTCATTTGCCTTAAATACTGACGTTTTAGCCATGTTTTTCTGTATCCTATCATGGACATACGTACCATTATCCATATTAGACACACCCATAGAATCGGTTTCATTTGTAAACTCTGCACCATTAAAAGCAATGAACCAATATCTAGGACAGTTACCGTTACCATAACCAACGCCGCTAGGACTAAAAGTCTTTTTCTGTGTAAATTCATCTGGTCTTTTTCCACTTAATACTGCCTCCTCATACATTTGTGCAAATTTGATTGGATCAAATCCTTCTGGATCTGCTATCTTTTTAAACTTTAGATTAGCTATTATTTCTCTTCCCACTTATGCCCCATATCTAGCAGAATACTTTAAGGCATCTACCAATCTATTAATTGCTTCTTCTGCTGTGTAATATACGTTCTTCTTCTTTGCATTCTCCCCGCCTTTTTCAAAGGTGGTGTAGAATCTAGAAAGCATTGCAAACTTTGCACTTAAAGCCTGCATCTTGATTATAAGGTCAGGTGCTTTAGAAGAAGGCACATCTGGCTTTGCAATAAGTTTAATAATAAGGTCTAATGCGTAATCAAGGTCTGGATCTCCCATAAACTCTTTCATATCATTAAATTCTGTAATCTCACTTATAAGATCAATCATTGGTTTATCAGTCAAGTTCATTCACCCTTACGCAGAACATACAAGGATCTCCGCCATCTTCCCATTCTTTATTTTCTTCATCACTCATAGGCCCGCCATCATGAGTATTACAGAATACGTCGCTTACCCATCCCTTTGTAAAGCCAAACTCTAACCATTCTTGAAAATCTGCAGTATCAAATTTAGACATTACAAAGCACGACCAATCAATCCATAACCTAACCACAAGCCAAAAATTCCCATTAAGCCAGCAAATACTGGTGGTGCAGGCACTGGCAATTTAAATATAGCAAATACTGCACCTACAGCCATGCCTGTAATTGTTGTTTGAATAATCTCTTTAATCATTGTGTTGCTCCCAACATTCTATTAGTTGCTCTAAAAGAGCCCATTCTATTACTGCAAGTCTTGTCTTCTTAGATTCTTCGCCAAGTATGAGCTTAAGGACTGGAAATTTATTCCTATCAACTTTAAAAGTATCAGTGCAAATTTTTGCCCAAATGTCTTTTGATATTGAGATTGACTTTGAATACTCTTTGTAATCAACCAAAAAATTACGCCATTGAGCGTCCCCTTTTTGATAGTCGCCACGACCACTATTCTTTTGCCCTTTTGCACCATCACGCTTTATCTCTCCACGTTCTGACATTAAATTACCACGCTTGAATGATGACCCCTAGAGCAAGTCCATGTCAGTTTACCATTGTTTTTATCAATAGTACCTTCATTAATAACTTCATCGCAATCTTCATGCTGACAAGAAAACGATCCGTTTGCTGGCTCTACATTATTATTTGTAGTTTCTTTTTTTTCAGTTTGATTTAAAAAATCTTCAAGACTTGTCATAAATCTTACCTTTTAATTCTTCAACTACTTTTGGATTATTTTTTAAATAATCTACAACCTTTGCACGACCTTGGAAACGTTCTTCTCCAACAGTGTACCAAGCACCACCTTTTTGAATGATACCCATCATCTCTGCAACATCACAAACTTCTCCCACTAAATCTATTCCTAGCGTGTTACCTTGGTAATAAAAGTCATATTGTCCTGATAGGTTTGGTGGGCCAAGCTTGTTATAGTCAACAATCCAATTGACAGGCCTTCCAACTTTTTGTTCAATAATTTTATCGCCAACCTGAATGCCAGACTTAATAGCATTTGCTTCAGCTTCTGAAGACCAAAGCTTAATTACTGTTGAAGAAAAGAATTTTACTGCCATTCCTCCTGTTGGAATATGAGAAGCATGCATAGATCCAAATTGATTGCGTTGCTGTGAAATTAAAACTAGCAACGTATTTTTATTAACATAGTTTAACATTTTAACCGCATGGGTCATGTCTTTTGCTTCTGCGCCAATTTGCTTAGTATCTTCAAGCTTTTTTAATTCTGTACTATCTTTTTCAAAGTAAATTGCAGGAAGTAATGCTGAGATAGAGTCTACTACAATTATATCGACTCCCGCTTCCATAAGTTGAGTTGCAACATCAACCATATCGTTAATAGATTTAGCTGGTGAATAAATTAATTTTTCTGAGTCTACGCCTAACGAGCTTGCCCAACCAGAATCATATGATGCCTCTGCATCAATCCAAGCACACGTCTTACCATTTTTTTGTGCGTCTGCAATCATCTGTAAGCAAAAAGAAGATTTACCTGCTGATTTATTTCCCCAAACCATTACCTGACGACCAAAGCCAAGGCCTCCTCTTAATGCAAGGTTTAAACCAATGCTAGGAGTCTTTTGTTTTTCTACGCTTACCTTTGTTGCTAGCTGTACTCTTGCTCGTGTCTTGGGGTCTAGCTTTGCTAGAATCTCTTCCGTTATCATTCATGCTCTTCTCTAATTCAATGGCCAAATTTTTGACCTGTTCATTTCTACTTGTTGACAAAAAATCTATTATACTATAGATTGCTTTTTCATCTTCTGCTCTTATTACAAGCAAATATTCTTCTTCGGTTCCTTTAAGTATGTAGGACTTAGCCATATAACTTAATTATACCAAATTTATTCATTTTCCGCTTCTTCTGCAACTTCCGCCAATTCAAAAGTTAGCATACCGCTATTGGGATCTTGATCAACAGCAATGCTTTTAGATGAGTAATTATTTAATAACTCTTCAAGAGACATTTCTACTTTACCAACCTTGTTTAATATTGCTGCACATATTTGTTCTAGAGTTATCTGCATATTATTAATATTATCTGACATTAACTTACCTCCTTTATGTATAGTGTTCCGTCTTCCATTTCGGCAATAGCAGGATCACATACCTTACCTGCCTGCATTTTGCCAAGAACCTTGGTATAAAGCTTTGGAAAAGCAATAACACGCTCTAAATTTTTATCTGCATCTGACAAGATAATATGAGCCATCATCTTGTTTGCTTTTGTTTTGTAATGGGTAAAGTCAAGAACCAATCTTTTCCCTGATTCAATCTTTAACTTATCTCTGTAAAGCCATTGAACAAATGGATCGTCAGCCTTGTTTACTACATCATCAATAGTTAAGTACTTGTGAATGCGATTATCCCCTACTAGGAAGAAATACATCATTCCCGCCTCAATCTGAGTGTTAACCTCATGGAAGATACCAACTGAGCCAGTATCGTCTACAAGCTCAATTCTAGACCACGTAGGGCCCTTCTTAATCGACTTGACCATAGCCAACAATACAAAGCAACCACTTTCAAGAAAGTCTTGTAAAGCATTAACCTGTGACTTGATCTTAGGGCTTAGCTTTCCAGTATCAAACTTTGGAATACCTAAGTATTCATAAAGGTTTTCATTCTCATTTCCAACACGTGGGTTGTCTGGAAAAGCAGAAGCACCAATCATATTTAAAGATTCTAAGGCCCTTGAATTAATTCCGCTACCCTTTTCTTTAGCCTTTGCAGTAAATTCTGCATATGTTTTAAAAGGTCTTAATGCTGTAATCTTACTTCCAATGTTGTCTGAGATGTACTTAATATTAGACAAACCAAATCTTATTGAGTTTCCCTGAATGCTAAAATCGAGATCAGACTCATTGATATGTGGGAGCAATACTTTAATGCCCAAGCGCTTGGCTTCGAGTAAATAATCCGTTCTAGCATCTTTATCTTTTTCATTCTTGAGAACGGCAAACATAAACTCAAGAGGGTAATAGCATTTAAGCCAAGCAGTATAATAGCTAAGCATAGAATACGCAATGGCATGAGAACGGTTAAAAGAATAACCAGCGTGAGCTTCGAAATCGTGCCATAGCTTTGCTGCATCTTCGGGCGTAATATGATTTGAAGCGCCTGTGATAAACTGATCTTTATATACGTCAAACTCTTTTGCATCTTTCTTCTTTCCAATAATTTTTCTAACTTTATCAGCATCAGCCCAAGACATTCCGCCTAGGTGAACGCAAGCCTGCATAACTTGCTCTTGATAAATAATAACTCCGTATGTTCTTGCAGTAAACTCTTGCATAATTGGGTGAGCGTATGTAACCATTTCTTCACCACGCTTACGCTTAATATAAGCACTACCTACAGTATTCATAGCGCCTGGACGAACCAAAGCATTAGATGCTGCAAGATCTTCAAACTTATCAACACCCATTTTCATAAGAAGGTTTGTATAAGGAGTTGCTTCTGCTTGAAACACTCCCTTTGTAAAACCATTTGAAAGATTCTCATAAACCTTTGGATCATCAAACTTTATATCTTTAAGGTTGATATCCTTTTTCTTTACATGCTTGATTGTTCTTATTGCATCATCAATAACAGATAATGTCTTAAGCCCAAGTACGTCCAGTTTAATTAGACCTAAGTCTGCTGTCTGTTCCATGTCATATGCAACAACTGGAATACGACCTGATACTGAATCATTTGGATCTTTACGTGTTTCAATTGGTACATACTTGCTAATGTCGTCTTTTGCAACTACAACTCCCGCTGCATGCATACCATTTCCACGAATCTTTCCACGAAGCATTGAAGCGTACTTAGTTACTTCAGGATATTTGTTTCTAAACTCCTGTGTACTTTGGCTTGACTCATACTCTTCAAATGTTTCAACACCCTTGAGTGCTTTGTCTACTTCACCAAGAGGAACTAGTAAGGCTCTTGCAACGTCTCTTACAACACCTTTGTCTTTAAAGTACTGGTATGTAGAAATAGATGCTACGTGCTTAAACTTCTTACGAAGATACTCTTTAACTTCTCCACGACGACGGTCCATAAAGTCCGTATCAATATCTGGAAAGTCATTACGCTCTGGATTAATAAAGCGGAAGAACAGCAAGTCATATTCAATTGGGTCTACTTCTGTAATACCCAACAAATAGCATACTAGCGACCCTGCGGCTGATCCTCTTCCTGGTCCAACAAGGATTTCATTTGTTTTCGCCCAGCCAACCATATCGCTGACAACAAGAAAATAGCTAGCAAAGTTTTTATCGGAAATAACCTGGAGCTCTTCTTTAAGTCTTTCTTTATATTCTTCATTCTCTAAACCCTTTTCTGTTAGTGCTTTATTGCACATCTCTTTTAATGTCTTTAATGCATTCTTTTTAGGAACTGGGAGCAAGTCCAAGTTCTCATGAAAATCATATACATCAATCTTGTCAGCAATTTCTACTGATGATTGATAAATGTCTTCTCTTGTAATCCCCGCTGCTTCAAAGTCCGTTTTAATCTCATCATAGGATTGAATATAAACGTTAATGTCAGCGAAAGAAATAGGGCGATTGGGATAAAAATGATCAAACCTATCAATGAGATTAGTATGGACACGACCAGTTGTATAGTCTGCTTCTTTATTTTGAGCTGGCTTGGTAGAAAGGATGAGTAGAAGCTCTTCCAAATCCCGTTCTTCTTTGACTGCAAAATGACAATCTCCCGTTGCTACTGGTTGTACTTTAAATTCATCTGCCAATGCAAGTAAAGCAGTATTTAAACTATCTGGGTTGTGTGCTTGAACCTCAATATAAAAGTCATTACCAAAACGGTCTTTAAGAATTTTAGTATATTCTCTTGCTTTTTCATTATCTCCACGCTCTATAGCCTTAGAAATAATGCCGCCCATGCAACCAGACAATACAATTATACCGTCACCAAACTCAAAAAGAACTTCCATGTCAATGCGTGGCTTATGATAATAACCTTCTGTCCAAGCAATCTGAGAAAGTTTTTGAAGATTTTTTAAACCTAAATCGTTCTTTGCTAATAAAATAATGTGTGAGTATAGAGAAGTATTATCATCTCTTTTTGCTACTGCTCTTTTGTCAAAACGGTCTGTTTCTGAAAGATAGGCCTCAAGCCCAAGTATAGGCTTCATCCCAAGTTCTTTTGCAGCAATTTGCATATCTCTATGAGATGCAAGAGAGCCATGATCAGTAATAGCCAAACATGTCTGACCTTGATTTTTTGCAGCCTCAAGTAATTCAAGAGGTGTATTTAAACCATCCATAAGCGAATAGTGCGAATGGACATGCAAGTGAACAAAGTCAGACATGTTTAACTTTCTGTTAGTTATTTATTACCACTCAACGGCTGATGAGGTGGATGACGCTTCTGCGCTTGATGAGTCAGAAGTAATTCCTAGGTAGAAATTCTCCTGCTCTGGATACTGAACATCACGAACTGCTGTCTTAGCAAGATCAAATAGTTCATACTTGTCAAAATCAATTTCTGCTGCATTTGCTGTAGGCAGAGGAATGATTGAATAGTTAGTATCAGTTTTCTCACCTGTACGCTTTAGCTTCCAGTTAAGGTTTGTAATACTTCCTGTCTCACCTGCATAAGCAACAACTTCTTGTGTTGCTGACTTAGGACCAACGCCTTGCGAAAAGATTGCAACATATGGCTCTTCTGCGCCGTCATCAACTAATACGTTAGCGTAAAAACGTTGACGACCTTTCCAGCCAGCCTTTGCATCACGACGATGCATTTCGCATCCGTAGCAACGGCCTTGATCTTCAATTGTGCAAAGCGCTTTACGCTTGTAGTCATGTGGATTTGTGTGCTCAATTGCAATAAAAGCTAGGCCAGCTTTTTCAACATATGTTGCTGAGTCTGGATCAATTTCTTGCATGAAGCGGATTTTTAATGATTGGCCATCTTTAAGTTGTAGCCATCTTCCTTTTTGTGAATCACCTGAATGTGACTTTTGTTCCATTTGAAGGTTCATAGCCTTCAAGCCTGTTACTATACCCATTTATTTCTCCTTGTGTAGTGGACTATATTGTGTCCTGTTATTACTATTATATCACATAACAGCGTACTCAAAATGCGGAATTGCATTCTTTATACACTGCTTTATTTCTTCATCAGTCATATCCCCAACATCTTTAGCAGAATGAGGATAGATTATGTTGTGGTCATATTTAGCCCACAAAATATTTTTACTCTTTAACTTACTAGCAATAGTATTACCTAAAGCCCTTCCAGCAGAATCATTATCTGTCATTATAATAATTGTAGAAGCATATCTATTTAAGTTTTTTATGTTCATGTCTGATATGCTTCCACCTAATGTGCCTACAGCATTTGGATATCCCGCCTGCCATAGCCTAATAACATCAAATGAAGACTCACAAACAATAATAGTTCCGCCTTCACGCTTAGCCCTGTGTAGATTAAACATTGTCTTGTTACGTGGCAGATTTACGCTATTCTTAAACTGCTTATCTTTAATGGATCTTCCAATTATTCCTACGGGTAGCCCGTCTGGGGAGTGAAGTGGTACAGTTACCATACCCATTGAATTAGAATAGCCTAAACTAAAGTGTTCCATTGCTTCTGCATTAATATTTCTTGACTCAAAATAATCTATTGCATCTTTGTTGTTAGCCAAATCTGCATGAAGTCGATCTAAAGTTTGTGTAGAGAACTCTGTAAACTCTGGTTTTTCATCAAGCAAGTCTTTAAGGCCTTCTTCAAAAGCCTCTTCTTGTGTTTGCTTGTTCTGAGATATAAATCTTAGAGCCTCAAAATCATTTCTATCTGTAAGTGCTTTAACTAAGTCTAATATTGTTCCAGAGGAATCGCAATTTTGATTGTAGCAAATATATAAACCTTTGGAATAACTTACAGCAAAAGCTGGGGAATCTACGTTGTGATGAAACGGACATAAGCATAAAAAGTCTGTGCCAGTCTCTGAAACAACATCTATATTGCAGGAACGCAAAATAGAACGGAGATCCGCTTTAGTATATGCATCTAACATTTTTATCCTTTAGGTATTAAACTCTGTCCCGAGAAACCTTCATATTTTAGTGCTTTGGCTTTCCCAAGATAAATCCCGTACATAACTAGGTTAAAGGTATAGTGATCCTTATCCTCATTATATTTTATATTAAATTGTGGCTGTATGTCAAGTACAGGAATATAACCTTTGTCCCGCATCTGCTGAACTAAAAGCCTTTCATAATTCTCTCTAGAGATCTGGAGTTTAGAGTCATCAATGATGGTTCCGCTTATCCAAAAGTCATGTATTTTTCTTGGGTACATGGCTGCCTAACTGTCTTGATAATTATACCAATTTAGATAGACATTACATATTTATCCAATAGGAATATCGTAGACCTCTTTAACAATTCCTCGATTAAGGTCCCAATCTAGATACATTCCAAACTCAGTTCCATGTCGATTCTTACGGCTTACAATTTCCATGATATTGTTATCTGGATTCTTGTGGATAGCCATTGCCATATCAGCATCATACTCAATTGCTTTTGACCAAGCAACTTGTGAGAGCATTGGTGGTGAGTCATGGTCTGCTACTTCTTCTGCAGTTGCAGCAGTAATATCAATAATGGGAATATTATTACTCATAGCCAACTTCTTAAACGACTTTGAGATATTCATATTTCTTTCTGTTGGTCCCTTTGAATTCTGGTTATCAGCAAACAACTGGTGATAATCAAGAATGACTATATCTGGCTTATATTGATCAATCTTTCCCTGAATAACATTCGGAGTAACTTCACCCATACCTTCATTTGATACTAGGATAAACTGATTCTTACCAGCAAACTTCTTTGAGCCCCAATCATCAAATTGGTCAATGTTAATATCTCCTCTAGCAAAGTCTGAAGCTTTGAACAATCCCGACCCCATCATTGTATAGATACGATCACGCATATTCTCTGGAGTCATTTCAAGGGATACAATCATTGGCTTAAAGCCCTGTTCCCACGCTTTGCAGGCCAAATAAGACGAGAACCACGTCTTACCCTTACCTGGCCATCCAATCATCACTATAAGGTGCCCTGGAGCCATTCCAGTAGGGTATGCGTAGTCAATAGCCTTAAAGCCTGTCATGATCCCTGGACTTCCACCCATAGCATCGGAACGGTCTTTAATTGCTTGAAAATGTTTTTCTGCCTCTTTATAATCAGTTAAATCAACATCTCTAACATTAGAAGTAAGCTTTCCAAGTGTAGCTAGTTCCGCTTGCATTTGTGCAATGACTCTACCCGAAGCTTCTGTCTTAAGACTTGCACCTGATGAAAGCAAAAGATTTCTTAATCTTGAAGCAAGATATTCATTCTTAAGTTGGTCAAGATAATAGGCAGTCTCACCCTTTGTCTTTGTTGGTTCAAAATCTTTAAACTTTTCAGTAAGAACAGATACATCAGGTACTGCTTTAAACTTTAAATAATAAGATTTGAGTCCCTCCCACACATCTCTGTGTGAGGTAAATACTTCATCAATGTTGCCAGAGAGGACAACTGAAATATCCTTGTTCTCACATATCGCTGTTATTACTGCTGACTCTGTATTCATTGTCTCTTTCTTCAACCATAGTTTTTGTCTTCGCCCTGATTAGTTCACGGCGCCTTTTATCTTCTTCAATTTGCGTTAAAGTTAAATCTATCTTTTCAAAATTATAAAAAAACCACTGCAGGGGATGATTTGGACGACTCATCTTAAAGTAATATTCTAGCAGCTCTTTGGCTCTATCGTAACCAATGCTATCAACAACATCCTGCATAGCCCACTTCTCTCTATAACGATTTACAATGGGTGCTTTAGAATAGACCTGTTTATATAAAGCACAATAAAACCCAACTAAACCGTAGGCTAACTTTGCTTCATCTTTGGTCATTTTTTACTCGCTTTTAATTCTTCCTCTATTTCGTTGACTTTTTCCATCAACTTATTTTCTACAAAAGTATAAACTCTTTCAGTAGCCTCATCAATATTTTCTCCAGAGCGCTGATAATCTTCAATTGCAATGCCAACTTTAATGTTTTCAAAGTTGCCTAGGTTCCTAGTAAAATGCAACTCAACTTTAATTCCTGTCTGATTCGTCATCTAACTTGACCTCTTCCTTTTCTGCTATTGAAAATCCTGGCTTAAACTTTTTAGGACCCTTATCTGATAAATGCTGATAAAGCATCATCAAACGATCTGATATTGCTATCATAGCATCTAGGTCTTCTTTTTGTCCAGCCAGCTCCATAGCATACTCAAGAACTCTTAATGAAGCATCTAAGGTTTGTTTTGCTTCTTTACTTAGTTTATTATCTACCACTCTGGTTGCTTCCAAACTGGTGTAAATGTACCATCGTTATTTTTAACATATAAAATATTTTCCTGTCTCATTATAGCTTCAATCTCTGCTCTAGAGGGCATGTTGCCTGGATGGACTATACCATCATTTCTGGGTCTGCCTCTATGGACAGTTTTAAAAAAATCGTGCATCTCTCTAACATCGTCTTCACTCCAGTAGTATTTACCTGGAGTTTTTCTACCATTTAAAGAGTATACTTGTTTGGGAGTTTTTATATTCCCCGCATATAAATGTCTCTTGATGGTATCTTCATGCTTTCCAATAATTTTACATACTTTTGAGATAGGGTAAGCGCTTTGCATATTTTTCTTAACATCAGTTAATGCAAATGCTACACGCTTACCCAACTCATAATCCCAGGCGACCATAAGATCTTCTGCTCTTGATTGTCTTAAGACTTTATAAAGCTTGGCATTTAAATAGAAATACCTAAGCTTTTCTGAAGTTCCTCTTCTTTTTTTGACAGCCATATACCGAACCTTAAATCCCTTTTGATCATCCATCGTTTCCCACACATAACGCAATATAGCTCAACACGGATTTTTTGAGAATAAACCCTGTCTACAAAAACTCTACCATTGCATTTTTTACAGTACATTATTTAGTTTTCTTTTTTGCTTACTTAGAAGCAACCTTTTTAGAAGTAGCCTTATTAGGCTTTGAAGCCTCAGACAACTTCTTTTCAACTGTTGATGTAACTGCTTTTGCCACTAGGCCAAATGCTGGGTCTTTCTTGTTAGCGTAGCGCAATACTACTGGAACAAGTGAAGCCCATAGAGAGTTTGCTACTAGCAACCACTCATGACCACCGAAGCTTTGAATTGACACACCTGTTGATGCTGCAACAATTGTTGCCGCTCCAATGATCTGTCCGATCAAGTTACGAACATAAGATTCAATCATTGCTTGATTAATCTTCATTTTTTTCTCCTTTTAGTTTGTTGGTACTGCTGGGTATCGAAACCCTTTTCTATAATGATTTTTAGCATTATACCGAAAATAATTTCCCATCTACAACACAAGTGTAGTCAGGGGAAATTTCTACTATCTGCACATGAGGATGCTGACCATTCTCAATGTGTGCGATAGCAAAACCTTTTTGCCAATTGTGATTTTGAGTATATTTCATACCATCACTTTTTTCATCACACATGTGTCCAATTTCGTATCCACGAATTGTTCTGCCACCAGTTGCTAGTGGGAGTTCGTATGTTTGAAAATGAGAGGCAATTCTGTGTGAGTGTCCTCTAATCAAGGAAATTTGTAAATCATCAATATCTTTTCTTACAGCACCAGTATCTGCAATTGAAAGTCCATGATGAACGTGAATATCTCCAAAGCGTTGCTTTGGCAATTCGTTGTAATAAATATAATCATAACCTAAAGAGTCTAAAGACCACAAAGATTCTGGCGTAACATCAGACAAGTACTCTGGAAGCTTTTTGTCTAGGTAATCAAAAATTCTAATATCGTGATTTCCTAATGCTGAGAATAGTTGAGCGTCTGGAAGCATGTCTCTTGTCTTGGCATAAAAATCTCTTGCACCTTTGGCCTCATGACGAATCATTGGAACAATTAGATCTCTGCTATCATCCTTATGCAACTGCATAAATTCTGCAGAGCGACCTTCTGTATACTTGCTATAGCAAGCTTGATCATCTGTGTCGCCCAAGTAATCTACTACATCTGGCTTAAACCACTTCATAACCTTAAACCATAATTCAATGGCCTTATCATCTTGATATGGAAATTGCTGATCAGACGATAGCATCCATTTTAAATCATTACTCATGTAATCCCTTTCTGAGGGTTTAGTTAATTGTATCGCATGTTACTGTTTTATGTCAAGCGCAATGCGCTTTATTATGCTCTATTCTTGAGCAAAGAAAAAGATTAATTAATCTATTATCTATTTTGTTTTCATTAATATGATGTACTGTTTCCCAGTCATCAAGAACTCTATTTATTTGTTTTTCTATTATAAGCCTATGTTCATAATACCAACCCTTAAATGATTTAGGGTGTTCTGCTACCTTTACTAACATATAGCCTTCACGACTAATTTTCCTATCACGCTTATTCCAAGCATTGATAGGTTGATACACTATTCTGACCCTTGCCCTACCGCAACCCAAAAAATAGTCATACTGCCAGTGGATGCTTGACTAAGTGTAAATCTTACAGAAGATTTAGTTAAATCTGTGGCGGTACCTATGTAAGCAAACGTAGCTTTTGAACCACCCATTAAAGTTGCTACAACGTTGGGCTTGTCAGTAAATTTTTTCTTAAAATATACATCAACCTGCGATACACCAGCATTAAATGTTTGGAGTGATGCATCAACAAGTTGTGTCACTACTTTACCAGTAGCAGGGTCTGTAGTTTTAGATCCTAAATTTATTTTATCAACTGTATCACTTAAATTATTAACAGTTTCAATTAATGCTTTAATTGTTGTATAATCAACAACTGCATTATCAGATTGAATTACCTTAGCCATCTATTGGTTCTCCCTCTTGATGCACTAGGACTTCTTTTTGTCCCGCATCTATAATTTCTGTATTAATCCATTGTAATACATCTGGACTTACTACATGCCTACGTTTTGAATCGCTTATAAGATATATTTTACCATCAGATATGTCCTTGACCAAAGATCCATCTCTAAATCCTAGCGTCCCGCCAGATGTTAGTTTGTTTAAAAACGTGGCATCAATTTTTAAGACAGGAAGGCACCAAGATTTCATGGCTCTTTCAGAAACAAACTTAAACCTTTTATTTCCTTTTACATAGTAAAAAGAACCAGCGTTTAATCCTACCAGGCCGCTGGGCACAAAAGGAGCATCTTTAGTTATCTGTGTTGATTTTTTGCGAAAGGCTTTGAGAATATTCATCTGCTGCTTTCTCTTTGTCCATCATCTGTGTAATCTCTGCTCTAAGGATGGCAACCTGAGTTTCATAATTTGAAACCAATTCGCCAATACGTTGTTGTAGTGCAGTAATTACTAACTCTGCTTTTTCCATTTTTTATTTATCCTTCGCTAATAGTGGCATACTCTTGTAATAATGCCTGTTTTTTAGTATTCTCTTTTTGTAATTCACCATTTAGATTATCTAAATTTTCTTGATTAGGCTGAGTCAACGAACTTTCAGAAATAATCGCAACATTTATATTATAAATATTTGTTATAATGCTTTTTATATGTTGATTAATTATGCCAAGTTTTTCCTGAGTTGTTAATTCTGTTTCCATAATATTCATTATATCACATCACCACTATTCTGAATAGACCCCCATTTGCCAACAGGACAACTTGCGTGAGGTAGTTTGGCCTTTTCAGTCATAAAACAACCACATTTTTTACATGTTTTTGTAGCGCTAATTAAAAAGGGGCAGCTTAAGCAATGTTGTTCATAGCGGTATTTATAGTCTTCTTCACTTACTCTTGCAATTTTAGGATTAAGTAAGTCCCAAGGTCTGACTGGATCTCCCGCCTGTTTTTCTTTCCATAAATGCCAAGGTGTTTTATCTGACACTACGCTTCTCCGATAATTTGTGATGGAGGAAGCAGCCTTTCAGGATTTGTAAATTCTTTTGTTTCATAATTATATGTTGCTCCAGGAATAACATAGTCTGATTCTTTAGACATTTCTTCTGTAATATCTATAATTAAAGGCTCACTTAAAAATATAGCAGAAAGCCTTTCATCGGTATGAAGTACATCTGCTACTTCTCCGTCTATAATAAAAGCTAGTTTTTTTGGTGGCATTGGCTGTGATTCTTGTTCTTCTGTCATTTTTATTTCTCCTTATTTATATTATACCCTAGTGTATGTGAAGTTGTCAAGGGTTGATCCTAAATTATTTGCTGTATTTAATTTAATTATTCCTACGCTGGTCTCCCCGTTTGCAAAAGCTTTTGTAGAACCAGTTGCTACGTGGGTTAGATCTGTACTCATTTGAGTAGTCAAATTAGTATCTGAATACCCCTTTGCAGTAATATTGTCTCCACTTGTAGCAACTGATAGGCTATATATTTTTGAATATGCAGAATTACTGCTTGCCAATTCTTTTTCTGCCGCTGAAACTATTGAGCTACCGCTTGCGGACCATATCTTTAATAAAGAATAATATGTTGTAGTGGTTGAAGAGGTTACTGTATTGCATTGATAGCAAGTGGTTTGAGATCTATAGCAATTATATCCATCAACATAGTTTGTACCACTTTGACAATATTGTACCTCATATTGATAGGTATTTAAATTAAATCCCTTAGAACACAGCTCTCCTACTGTTGTGGGACCACAAACATAAGTTGGACCTGGATCAAAGATACCAACTTCATATACTGTTCCTCCACAAAAATAAGTGCTTCCTGTACAAGCATTTGGCTGTGTGATTGCAATTCCATAACAATCTCCAATATTACAAGTAAATCCATAATTTGAATTACAGGTATAAGATTCTACTGAACAGCTACACCCACTTCCTCCAGCATTTGTTGATATTGGAGGCCCATTGCAGGCATAACTTGTAGTAGTTGATTGATTATAATATGTTGATGCTGCCCAATATGATCCTCTTGCTGTAACCCAAAAAGCTAATCCTGGGCCACCACCACCGCTTGGTATAGATGCAGATAAAGAGACATTGTTTTTATGAACTTCAATTGTTCTCATTGGATATGTATTTGCTGCATCAGAAAATCCTGGGATGTATGAATTGCTAGCGGCGTTTGAACTTATACCCCAAGAGTCTGCTGAATTTGTTGCAGGATTTTTATATGAAGAGTAAACAAATCCTGCACTACTTGTTCCAATTTCTTGACTATTATTAGTTCTGTCAAAAGTGTCTGTAAAGTTTGGTATAAATGCTGTTGCTCCAGATGCTGAATAATAGTAATAGTATGTTGATCCATCTAACGATAAAACTTTATCTCTTGTATAAAAAATTTGTTGTGGCGTTGTGGCATCTGCCTGAGTTACTGTATAGGGAGAAGATACTACGGTTCCTTCTGCAGTTGTTGATGCTTCGCTAGGTATGGTTCCATCTGTTATTTTAATCAACTGTGTTGTTACAGAGATTCTATTTGTATATGTTCCAGCAGATCCAATTGTAACTTGGGCTTGCGCTGCTGAAGAGCCACCAGTATTTGCAGGTCTTGTGCTTTGGGAAGGTCCTGAAATCGTAAAAAATAATTTCCAAACACCAGAAATTTTAACCCACATATTTGAAATTGTACGCCATGTCCCAGATATTTTTACATAATTAGCTGTTACTGTTTTCCAAGCATCGCTGATCTTAACATGATAAGTCATTTATAATCCTATACATATTTTGCCCACATGTCGCCATCATTTCCACCAGAAGGATCATAAATTGAAGCTGATATATTTCTTACCGATTTTGATCCTCCAGTTTCACTAGAATGAATTGTACCGACTGTAACTATATTAGTATCATCTTTAATTGCAATACTATTTCTAGATCTATAAACATTATAAATTAAAAAATTAGCAGTTACTGGCTCAAATAAAGTTGCAAATTGATCTGCTGCGCCATATTTAATTGAAGCTGTGCTGCCAAAAGCGCTAGTTGCTGATGTAATCTTTAGCCCAGTTGCAGATAATGTATCTGCTCCTATTGTCCAACCACCAATTGAACCGCTTGCTGATATTAATATTCCTGAAAAATAAGCTGATCCCGCTGGAATAGTAACTGGCGCTGCATCAGTAGTAACAATGCTAGATGATGTTGAGTTTATTGCAAAAGATATTCCAGTTAAATTATTAATGCTGCTAGAGCTGTATCCTAAAATTCCATATTGATTGATTAAAACTCTTGCCCCCGCAGTATCATTAGCTCCTGAATAAAATGTAGTTCCATTTGTAGAAACTTTACTTATTTGCCCAGTAGCATTTTGAATTTGATCGCTAACAACTCTTAAGTAATTTGTAGATATCGTGCTAACTGTGCCAGATAGACCTGCTCCAGTTGCAGCATTAGCAACAACAGTTGATGCAAGTGTTCCAGATATATATGCACCTGCTGTAATAGTTCCTGCAAAATATGCATCCCCCGTTGCAGCACTTATATAAAATTGTTTTACCCCTGCATTAAACCCAGCAATTCCTGTTTTATTTAATACTACTCCTGTTGCATTTGGGGTATCGGTTACAACATTAATTGATCCCGCATTAATTGGAAATGTTCCAGCATACAAAGATCCGCCATCTAATTGTATGTCACCATTTGAATTTTTGCTTGCAAAATTATTTCCGCTTGCAGAAAGCGGGGGAGTATTAACATGAATTGGTAAAGACCACGGAGATGTTATTGTTTTTCCATCAGTAGTAGTTGCTTTTGATCTTACAAAAATAGAATAGGTATGGTTTGTTTCAAGCTTTTTTATATCTAAGGTGACTCTTGAATTGCTATCTAAATCATTTGGAACGGGATCTGTAGTACCTGGCTTAGAAACACCTGGTGGAGAACCAGCGCCTGGATTAGCTGTTGAATCATTAAGTACTTTTAATGAATCCGCCAATGGAAGATTTTTTTGACTGAAAATATCAAATACTGTAGAACCGCTTGTAGCTGTTACAGTATTCATCTTAATAGAATTAATTGGAGTTGCGCCTGAGTTTGAATATGTTTTCTTTGTTCCCACTTCATTTACATTATAGGGGGTTGCATATAAATAATATTTTTGACCTGGGTCTAGAGTAGAAAAACTTTCTACTTTTGTATCTCCTGTTGTTCCTGTGCATGCTCTTGTTAAAGTGCGTCTTCCAGCTGTGCTTCCATTAGTAGGAAATATTTCCCATTTTATTTTAGTAACATTTGCAGGCTTTATAAAAGTAACATCAAAAGATGTTGATGTTAATTTTGAAACGTTTAACGAAGCAATTGTGCCTACAGCCATTTATTTACTCCTAATTTAACTCTATATAGTATTCAATATCTAAGGCAACTCCGTATGTTTTTGCTATTGGTGTTGACAAAGATGATTTACTAATAATGTAATCAGACACAGAAAGCTGTTCTGTTGTAGAAACTTTTAAGCAATCAAGAGTTATGCATGCAGTTGAATCTGTATCAATCTGTACAGTCTTTATTGGACCTAAAAATTGAGATGATGTATTTACAGTATTTCCAGAAGGATCTTTGATTGTTTGTGGAAAAGGAACAGATAAAACTTGATAGTCTGCACTTGAAGATAAGGCGTATGTAAATATAGCTTTATATCCTGCAGAGTCAATCATTGTTACTGTAAAATTGCCAGCAACTGTATTATATGCAAGAACCTGAAGATGATCTAAACTGCTATATCCAGAAATGTCTATTTCAGACATGCTATTAGATAGCGTTGTGCTTGGTAAAAGCTCTATTGAATAATTTCCTATTCTTGGAGATTGTGCACCTTGGGGTATAAAACCAATAATGTTTGCTGTCCCCGCAATTTGTGCCCAACTAGAAATGTCTGCAAAATCTACAATTATTTTATTATCGTTTTTTGCTGCATCTGTTGCAGCATTTGTTGGATATATTGCAACTTCATAAATATTTGCATATAAACTTGAAGGAAGCGTAGCACGAACAACTACTAAATCAGGCGTTGTGATTGTGGCAGCCTGATATGTTTTCATTGTTATTGGATATCTACCAGTTTCAAAAGTTAACTCTACATCGTTTATTGTTGGAGATGATTGAATAGCTCCAATTGCAAGATCAGCTGCCCAAGTATTTTTTGCACCAGCAAGATATTGCAAAATTACCTTACGACCATTTGTTGTAATAAGGTTTTCTGAACGTCCTATTTCAATTCCATTTTCTTTAAATACGTATGTTCCTTTAAACAATTGTTACACCCCCACCTATAGCAAATGTTGCTGTTACTGCCGATGATGTGCCAGTTGTGTAGTGTGCTACAAAAGTAACAACATAGTTTCCAGAAAATACTCCGCTCACAGGCACTATTTTAAAACGTGCCTTTCCGCTTAAAAGCGAAACGTATCCTGGATAATTATAATTTGTTGATGCAATTGATGGGTCATAGTTTAAAAAATAAGATTTTTGTAAAGTGGGAGCGTACGGCCCAACAAAAGTCTTCATGTAAAATTCTGCTGGTGGAGTATTTGCTCCCGTTACGGATACTGTATATCCTGTTGCATCAGAAATCCCATCCCACGTAGCTTGTATATTACTAGCTGAATTACTTGTAAAATTAATTGTAGTTTTATTAATTGGTTTATTTGATATAGATGTGCTGCCTGCATTTGCCCCAGTTGCTGTCGTGTCTACAGCATATTCATATTGCAGGCTATCAGATAGGTCATCTCCTGGATTAAATGAAACTGTGATATCAACATAGTTTGATCCATTTACTGTTACATATTTTGTTGCAGAAGAATCATTGTAATCCCAATATAATCCTGTTGGAGCATTTAATGAAGTATTTGGAGCAACTTCAAGATATTTGATTTCTTCTACACGACCAGTCATTCCAAGATCACTTGCTAACATAGCCATATAATCTGAATCGTCCATAACAACCACTTCAGCATAGTAGTCATTCATATACTTGCTTATAAAATCTTTGTTGGCTCTAGGGTCAGATTTTGCCAAATACAGCGTTCTTCTCTTCTGGACAGAAGTTGCTAGATTGCTAGATTTACTATAGATTGAGTCTGTCATTTTTTCTCCTTTCTTATTATATCATTGAAGCGATGGATCATGCAATCTGGTTTAAAATAAGTACTGTTTTAAGGCCCGAATCAAATGTCTGTTTAATTCCTTGAACAAAGTATATTTGATCAGATATATTCTTTAATGAGTAATTAACTTTTACAACATCTCCAATTTCAAATAATGGATTTCCATATACTGAAATTTGTGTGTCACGACTAAATCCGTCTACCGCCCTAAAAATAGTATTTAAAATACCATTTGCTGCTTGTTTTGATTGAACCCAGTTACTTGAGATCTCAACACTTTCAGATTCATTAGTTTCATCAAAAATCTTTTCTATTGTTTGCTCTTCG
>Ga0209296_1001162_pt1 | contig 20887 bp, 17 predicted proteins | sample S_130206_EF_Meta_FD_187319 | JGI IMG/M metagenome (GOLD analysis project Ga0209296, IMG submission 187319) | Freshwater microbial communities from Lake Simoncouche, Canada to study carbon cycling - S_130206_EF_MetaG (SPAdes) (version 2) | ecosystem: Environmental > Aquatic > Freshwater > Lake ...
GAAGTCGAGGCGCTCGGTGCGGAGATCAAGCTTGGCTCGATCTACGACGGCAAGGTCATCTCGATCAAGGACTTCGGTTGCTTCATCGAACTCGTCCCTGGAACCGACGGCATGTGCCACGTGTCGGAACTCGCGCACGGGTTTGTGAAGAACGTCACCGAAGTCGTCAAGATCGGCGACGTGGTCAAGGTCAAGGTCATCAACGTCGACGACAGCGGACGCATCAAGTTGAGTCGCAAGGCCCTGCTTGAAGCACCAGCCGGCGGCAGTGGTGGTGGCGAAGGCGGCGGCGGTGGTGGTGGCGGTGGAGACCGTGGTCGTCGCGATGGCGGCCGTGATGGTGGACGCCGTGACCGCGAAGGCGCTCCAGCTCAGCACTAACACCTGACTGCGATACCAGTACTCATGAGCCGAGGCCATCTACAACAGATGGCCTCGGTATTTTTTACGCCAAGTTTGCGAACCCAAGCCCACCCTCCCTCGTAACCCCATTGTTCACAAGCCACTACAACCGCTGAGTTATTCGTTCCCAAATTGCACGCCTGAAACCCGAAAGTATTGATTGTTCAGACTTGCATAAGTCCTAAAACCGGAGCATAATTCTCCCGGTCTCGGAAAGTTTGGGGCCGGCGGATCACACAACCGCACCTTCCTGCGTGTTCATCGGTAGGAATGTCACCAAGATAGAGCCAGCACCCATGTCCAATACCACTCTCGAAAACGTTGAAGGCCAAGTGAAGTGGTTCGATCCCCGCAAGGGATTCGGATTCATTGTTGGACCTCAAGGCCAGGACATCTTCGTTCACTTCTCAGTCATCGATCAGGAGGGCGGATTCCGCACTCTGAATGACGCCGAAATGGTCGTCTATTCCGCGACTGAGGGTGCCAAGGGATGGGCTGCCACCAAGGCTCGTTCGCTGACTCGCGTTCCAGCCGCCGGCAGCAGCACATGATCCGTCGCTCAACGCGGCGCGCCTGATGCATATTGAAATGTTGAGACCCCTGCTTTATGCAGGTCTATTCCCTGCCCGACACCTGCGCGTGTCGGGCGTTCTTGTTGATAAGGGTGCCGCTGGCACCATCGCCACCGTCGGAGCTCCGTGGCAGCCAGCTCCTATGCCAACTGCCGCTGCGGAATCGCTCCCCGGTTGGGCGGTCATCGCCTTGGCACTGGGCAGCGCACTCTGCATCGTTGCGCTCGCCTGGTGGATTCCCTACCGCATGATGCGTGTGCAACGAACCCAAGTCCGGCACGCTGAACGTGCAGCCGCCGAAAGCGCGCGCAACGCCGAGATTGCATCGATGACCCGCGGGCTGGCGCACGAAATCAAGAATCCACTTTCCACCGTGGTCTTGAATGCCCAACTGCTGCGCGAGGAAATACTGGACTCGCCGCTTGATGAAACCGATCGCGCCAGCATGTCTCGCCGCGTGGACACCCTTGCGCGCGAAGCGGCACGGCTGCGCGACATTCTCACTGATTTCCTGCGTTATGCGGGCCGATTGCAACTTGATCGGCGGCACTGCGATCTTCGTGATGCCGTGACCGAAATCAGCGACTTCTTTATGCCGCAAGCGGAGCAAGCGGGCGTCCGATTCGTTGTCGATACGGACCGGCATCCGGTGATTGTTGACGCCGACCCTTCGCTCCTGAAGCAAGCACTGCTCAATTTGCTCCTCAACTCCGTGCAGGCCATGCAAGACCTCCCCGAAGACCGCGCCCGGACACTGCAACTTTCGGTGTACGCCGATCCGCCCGACAGCCGGACCGAGAACCCCCGCTGCGCTGCCATTGATGTGGAAGACACTGGCCCAGGATTGACTCAGGAGATGCGCCAACACGCCTTTGAGCCGTATCACACCACCAAGCCGGGCGGCAATGGACTCGGCCTGGCCACCGCGCGGCGCATTGTGGAGGCGCACGGCGGGAGTATCGAAGCGCTTGATGCAATCGATGGCCATGGTGCACGCTTTCGCATCACCCTGCCACTCGCCGAGACGGCGTCCGACGCAACAGCGCCGCGCTGATTGCGCGAGACCCGCGCTTAGTCCAACCAGTCCTTTGCCTTGAGGCGCTGCGGTACATACGTTTCAGTGACGTAGGAGATGTCCTTGGTAATCAGGGACTCCACTTCCATCTTGAATCCGTTGTTGAGCATCCCAGAAATCTCGCGCTGCCAACCCTTGTGACCTTCAAACCACGGGTACGCGGCAATCTCCTTGGCACGCTTAATGTCGGTGTCATTGAGCGCAATCTGCACATCATCACTGAGGCCACACGCACGGTAATCACCAGCGCGAATCCCCAAGTACTTCACATCAGGAATCGCCAAGCGCTCACTCTCGAACGCCAACGAGATACTGCCCTGCTTGATCACGCTGTAGATGTAGTGCCCCCATGGGTCGCAGTCGAGCAGGCAGTACACCGGCAGCCCAAGTTCTTCGTTCAGTCGACGCAACAAGCGGCGCACCCCGCGTGGTGGCTGACCACCGCCTTCGGTCAAGATGCAATTGTGCTTCTCCCAGAAGCGATCCTCGTTGAAGCGACTCCACACGGTGTTCTTCTCAACATGCAGAACGAACTTGGCGTCACACTTCTTGAACTTGATCACGTCGGGCTCCACGATGGATGGGATGGCGTAGCCGCCTGATCCCATGCGTCGGCAGTCGATTTCATCGCCCGAGTCAATGATGGTGATATTGCCCACCATCGTGCCCGCCTTCTTGGCAAAGATGTGCAATTCTTCACGCAGCGCCGCAAGCGACACTTCAAGGTCTTCCAAGATGCCGTCCGACTCATCCTGATCAGCGAAGGTCTTCTCCTTGGTGCCCGCCACTGTGTGCAGACCCTTGTAGAACATTCCACGCAAACTCAGTGTCTTCTCCGCGGCAATCAAGTCCTTGATGCTTGATGAATGCAGCATCGTCTGCATGAAACTCTTCGCCTGACTCAAGTTGAACAGGCCGCGCTCTTGCGCAGCAGGACCCATTTGCAAGATGCCCTTTTTCTTGTTCCAAAGCGTGTTGCTCTTGGTGCGCGTGGGAACGCGAACAGTCGGCTCATTTCCAGCAAGCGAACGCTTCGCCACATCGGTGGCGAGTGTCACAATCTTCTTCTCAGTGGCGGCGTCACGCTCCTTCTTGGTGCGAGCGGGCGCGCTGGGTGTCTTCTGCTTTGCCATGGTGTCGTTCCTATCTCGTAACTAGATGATCAATGTTGATCAGAATGATCAGAAGAGTCGCGGGCCGTCATTACTTGGCTTACTGCTGCCAGGCTTACGGCTCGCCGCCTTGGCGGCACGCGCACGAAGCTCGGCTCGGGCTGCTGACTCTGGAGCCTGCTTCGCAGTTCGCTTGGGGCTCGCTGCGGCATCTGCTTTCGACTTGCCCTTGCTACGAGACGGAGCGTCGCCCGTGCCACGGGACTGACGAGTAGCACCCTTTGCCGTTGCGCCACCCGGACTCGTCTGCTTCTTACTGCTGTTACCAAAGTCCAGCGGCGCAAACGGGGTGGAGGAAAGTTGCGTCACCGCGGGAGCGATGGCGTCGTGCACAATGAGCACGCCATCATCGTCCGGTCCAGATGGATCTTCATCCTTGATGACCTTGCCGTCTTCGTCAAGCACTTGATCGGCAACTGCGGTGCGCGCGTTGGCTTGCTCCAACAGTGCGTCGTAGATCGCCTTTGGATCAGCACCCATGATGGCATGCAATGCCTTGGCAATCTCGCCGATGTAGCGCTCAAACACATCGCGACGCTGACCTTCGCGGCGCATGCGCTGGCGCTTGCGCAGGTAGGTGCCCAGCTTGCGCCCGCACTCCATCAACGCCAACTTCATCTCCTTGCGAATCTCGTCGTAGTCCGCAATGGCTTCCTTACTCTCGCTGGTGAAAGGGACCCATACCGAAGCCATGTGAATCATGATCACCAGCGGGCCAACCGGAATTCCGCCGCGCGGTTGTGACAAGTTGTAGTTCTTCCAACCCGTCTCACTGACTGCCTTGAAACTGGAGCATGCACTCTGCTGAAAGAGCAGCGGCACACGGTTGGCAAAGCGAATGACGCGCGCGGTTTCGTCACCAGGCAACTCACCACCGAACGCAATGGCTGCCTCGATTTGGAAGGGTCGACCACGGTAGACATCCGCCTCACGGCTTGATGCCGCGTAGAACTCAGCGCGCACGCCTTTGAGCATTCCAGCGAGCAATTGCCGGACGCCGATCGGTGCCAGGCAATCCGTCGGCGGCGGCGCCAGCTTTGATTCCTGAAACACTTTGAAGAGTTTCTCGGCCTGCGGCGGACCAACATCGGCCACCTTGGTGCGGCTCGTCAGCCCGATTGCTTCACACATGCCGCTTGCGGTGGACGCACTCACGCGGCAGAAGCAATCCTGAAGGAACTTAAAGAGCGTGCCGCCCTTCTCGGTGACCTCGTAATCCTTAAGCATCTGTAACAGGATTCCCAACTCGATCCCCTTCGGGTGCGGTTGGATTTCCTTGGTTTCACGGGGCAATTCGTGAACGCCACGCGGAAAGACAATGACGCCGTTGGTCTCGGTAGTGACCTTGGCAACAGCGGCGGCGCTTGCCTCAGCAGCCGTCAATACATCGGGTTCGTCGTCTTCGGTGACGCGGGTTGGCGGAACAAAGACGATGCGTGCGTGCGGATTGGCAATGGCGGTGAGTTCAAGAAACTCGTCCACCGAACCACGCCCGCGCTGGTACTTGCCATCAAGCTCAATGCTCACGGACGTACCAGTTGGGAATTCGGTTGCAGTCAAAAATCCACTCTGCTCAGCCAGCGCGCGTGTTCCAGCGCTCAGCTTGCGCAGGCGATCCGGCGGGAAGTCCTTGACCTCTTTGTCAAAGGTCACTTCCGCGCGGTTGGTCTTGGTGTTCATCGCCAACTCGATGTGATGAGTTGGCTGACCAGCCTTTGGCTTGGTGAAGATTGCCATCGGCCGACCAGTAGTGATCAGCCCGTACATGCCAGCGGCGCTGATACCGATGCCCTGCTGACCGCGGCTCATTTTTAAGCGGTGAAACTTCGATCCGTACAGCAGACGTCCAAAGATGTTCTCGACCTGCTTGCGAACAATGCCCGGACCATTGTCAACCACCGTCACGCGGTAGCGCGAACTCTTGGCTGACGCGGGACGCGTTGGCTCGAGGTCCTCAATGATCACCGCGATCTCTGGCAAGATCCCTGCTTCTTCGCAGGCATCAAGCGAGTTGTCGACGGCTTCCTTGATGGTGGTCAACATCGCCTTGCGCGGGTTGTCAAACCCAAGCAAGTGACGGTTCTTTGCAAAGAATTCACTGACGGAAATGTCCCGCTGCCGAGTGGCCATGGACTCCGCATCCACCTTGGGCGTGGCGGACTTCTTCTTCGGTTCAGCCACTGCAGCGGCTTCCTTGGCTGCCATTTCGGGCTCCTTTACGTGCGTTCGCGGATCAATGCTTCCCGTGCCCAACGTCCTGGATCACGGGCCGCGTCATGCTTCGTCGTTTGGCGGCGAAGGGGCGGGTACGGTAGCAGGATCGGCTGAATGCCCTGCCGGACTCGGTTTTTTGCTATCCTTGCCGCCCCACAACTCACGGAGAACAACATGGAAACAAGCCTCATCATTCTTAAGCCAGACGCCGTCCAACGCGGTCTCATGGGTCGCATCATCAGCCGCTTCGAAGAGAAGGGCCTGCAAATCGTCGGTGCCAAACTCACGCAGATCAGCCCAGAACTGGCCGCTGAACACTACAAGGATCACGCGGCACGCCCGTTCTATCCTGGCTTGGTCAAGTTCATGACCTCCAGCCCGGTGTTGGTGTTGGCCATTCGTGGCAACGGCGCGGTGGCCATCTGCCGAAACCTCATGGGCGCCACGTTCGGTTCAAAGGCTGCCGGTGGAACCATCCGCGGCGACTTTGGCGTTTCCAACAGTTTCAACCTGATCCACGGCTCCGACAGCCCGGAAGCCGCTGTCCGCGAGCTTTCCCTGTTCTTCAACAAGGGCGAAGTCTTGGACTTCAAGCGCCCCGGCGATGCCTGGGTGTACGACATGTCGAGCGGAACGCCGGAGTAAGCGACTCCCCGACCTGCATAAACGTCTCATAATAACAGCCAAGGCGCTCATTTCGAGCGCCTTGGCTGCTTTATCACGGCTCCGTCGCCACAATTCCGAACCCACGACAGCCGCCGTGCATCTCAAGGTGCAACGCCTCTGGACAATCGCTCGCCAATGGGTGACCCCCGTGGGCGGTTGAACGTCCGTATTAGGTTTCAAATTTTATTGAATCCGCAGTGAACGCGTTGCGAATGATTACGTAGGAGTACAGGCGAACCCCACACGGTCGTCAACCACCCAATGACCACACTACCCCACAGCATCATGGACGGAGACGGTCGCCTTCCTCAGGCACGCACCCGGCACCGCCGCGGACAAGTGACGGGCGGTGGTGGATGCGGTTCAACTTCCCTGCCAAGTCCAACGCGCTCTTCGCTCGCGCCTGTCGCGCGCGTTGAGCCCAAGTTGAACAAGACAGCCAAGCCAAACAAAGTGCAACGCACGCGGGCCGATGCAGCGCTCCTCAGCGAATTGCTCGCCGACGAAATCGATTTCATGGATCACCCGGACTTCCACAAGTCCGGTGCTGAGCAGCGCATCTACACCAAGGCTGCACCCGTTCCTCGTCCCACCGTGGGTTGGTATCGACCCATGATGGACGACATCGGCACCACTTCGCCGCGCCGACATGATGGCGTGGTACTTACCGCTGCCCAAGAACGCGTCATCTTCATGCAGTTCAACTACGCGCGCTACCGGATGAATCGGATCCAGAAGACCTTGCGTGGTCGCGCACCGGGAGCTGAACAAGCAAAGGAACTGCTCCGGTGGAACCGCACCGCCACTGCGTACCGCGAGCAAATTGCCGAAACTAATTTGGCGCTCGTATTGGCCATGGCCAAGCGTGTTCGCCTCGGTGAAGGTGAATACGCGGACTTGATCGGCGAAGGCAACATGGCGCTGATGCGGTCCGTGGACAAGTTCGATTGCGGCCGAGGTTTCAAGTTCAGCACCTATGCGTGCCGCTCGATTCTCAAGGCATTTAGCCGTCATGGAATCAAGGTTTCCAAGCACAAGCAACGCTTCCCCGTGGAGTTTGATCCAGCGCTTGAACAAGGCGACGGCGTTGCTTCCATCCGTGCTGCGTCGGAACGGCAAGATGCCGCGGAAGTCCGCGACATTGTTGAATCAAACCGCGCTGATCTCACCGAGATCGAACGCGAAGTTGTCATGCACCGCTTTGCGTTCCAAGGTCTTGATCAAGGCCGAACCCCAACCCTGGCTCAAGTGGGGAACCTCATTGGGCTGACCAAGGAACGCGTTCGGCAAATTCAGAACCAGGCATTGGCCAAGATTCGCATGACACTTGAGGGCGCGTGCACCGGTGGTCGATCAGGTAACGGCCATACATCTCCGGTCATTGCCATCAACTAACACTGCCGCTCGCTCATCGCGTTGAGTTCGCTCGCGTACCACGACGCGACGCCAGCACTGCCGTGCCCGCGATCAGGGCCGTGCTCACCGCGTGTGCCACTGCAAACAAGACGATGACGGATGCGTAGTCGGCGTAACCAGGCGCTGCCTCGTTACCAATGGCACTCGCAAGGACGATCGAGAGCGTGGTTCCTGCAAAGAACCCAACGTCGCCCGCTGCTCGGAAGGAGCCAAGAGCAACGGTCGATCCTCCGCTCTCCGCGGCGATCGCCAGTGAACTTGAGAACAGCGCGCCGGCACTGATTCCAACAGCAAACATCGTCACAGCCATGGCTGCTTGGGTTGACGCAGCAAACGGGATCATGGCAAACGCCAGTGCGTACACCACGCCGGCTGCGATACGGACGCGCAGGCTGCCAACACGGTCACAGAGCGCCCCTGCGGGACCCGTGCACACCGCCATCAACAACAGCGGCAGACCAATCAACCATCCCCGTTGACCCTTGGTGTAACCAAGAAATCCAGCCAATACCAATGGAAGCGTGGTGGTAATGAGGCCGCCCGTGGCGCGGTCGAAGAATGCCATCACGCAACTCCACAGGAGCGGCCGAGGGCGATCGTCAAGCCGCCCCAGGGGAACTCGCCCGGCATGCGAGGCGCCGCTTGCCACCAACGGTCCGGTCTCTGGCTCAACGGCTGCGATCCCACCGAGCCAACGTCGAAAGACCAGCGCGCCAATGGCCACCAACACGCTCGCAAGCGCAGACACCCCAAAGACCGCAAGTGCCACGTCCGATCCCGACGCCGCGTCGTCGCTGCCGCCCGCGACGCGCTGCGCTGCTAACCCTCCGGCAACGGCACCAAGTCCCAGGCCAAGGAGGAGCGGCGTGGATGCAAGGCCAAGGCCACGCGCGGCATGCGGTCCGGAATTTCGCCGAACTAAGTCAAAGAGCGACGCGAACACCACCACATCAGTGATGCCCTCCGCGGCGCGCACGGCGAGCGATGACCACAGTCCAATGGGAGCCGAAAGGAGACCCAAGAGCACTGCGTCGGCCAATGAGGCGATGACGAGCATCCGCACTGGGCCCGCCCGACGGCGCCACCACAACAACAGCGGCACCGCAGCGACCGCGCCGAGCAGGTTGATCGCCATGAATACCTGTGCTTCCTTGACGGTTGCACCGTAGCGATCAACAAACAGTTCCTTCAAGACTGGCGCCGCCATGGTGTCGGGCATGGCCGAAAGCACCAGTAGCAAGGCAATCAGGGACAGTGTCGATCGGCGGTTCACGGCAGCCGCAAGACTAGCCGCGCCGGGGTTACACTTCCTCACCACAACGCGTAAAACGCAGGAGATCTGATACATGGCAGCGAGTAAGGTCTATGACTCACCAGCGAGCGCGCTTGCAGGCATCGTCCAAGATGGCATGAGCGTCGCCGTGGGCGGATTCGGCCTGTGTGGCATTCCGGAGCAACTCATCATGGCGCTCCGGGATTCCGGTGCCCGGGAGTTGACCTGCGTTTCCAACAATGCTGGCGTTGATGACTGGGGACTGGGGCTCCTGCTGCAGACCCGGCAGATTCGCAAGATGATCTCCAGTTATGTGGGCGAGAACGCTGAATTTGAGCGCCAATACATGAGCGGCGAACTGCAGTTGGAATTCACACCACAAGGAACCTTGGCGGAACGCATGCGCGCCGGTGGCGCTGGGATCGCGGGCTTCTACACCAAGACTGGCGTTGGAACGGTCGTTGCTGACGGCAAGCCACACATGGAATTTGATGGCGCGGAATACGTGCTCGAGCGTGGCATTCGCACCGATCTGTCATTGGTCAAGGCGTGGAAAGCTGACCCGGCAGGAAATTTGGTGTATCGAAAGACCGCCCGCAACTTCAACCCCATGGCCGCCACGTGTGGCGCCATCACCATTGCGGAAGTGGAAGAACTGGTGGCGCTCGGTGATATCGACCCCGATGACGTGGACACCCCGGGGATCTTTGTGCAGCGCATCGTTGTGACCGTTTCTGAAAAACGCATTGAGCAACGCACCGTCTCCGGCGCGTGAATGACCGCCAGCGAGCGCCACAGAGTGAAACACGGTCGGTGAACCGCGCACGCCCGTGCCTGCAAGCGTCCATTGTTGGTTATCAGCCGTAAATTATAAAAGTCGTGTGATGACGGCAACAGACTGCGCCGATCCGATGCGATACGGCGCCGACTCGCGCGTTCCTCATCCGCCACGATCCACGCTTCCTGCGACAATTCCACTTCCCGACTTCCCGGAGACCAGATCATGCAACGCACACCATCCCAAATCGCTCGTCTTCACACCATCGCACCTCGGCTTCGCTCACTGTTTGCAGCCATCGCCATGGTGACCCTTGCCGGGGTTGCAACATCGCCGGCATCCGCACAGTTCGGCGGTCGCGGGGGTTTTGCACAAGCGTTCCAGCCGGACATCATGCAGCGCGATGTGACGCTGATGACCAGTTCACTGGGTCTTGAAGAGTGGCAACGACCGGTTGTGGAAGCACTGCTCCAGGATTACATGTCCAACTTCAACACCGGAGTGGAAGCACTCAAGGATCGCATGAAAGTGGCATCTGACGACGCGGGGAAACTTGCCACGTCAAATGGTGGCGATGCAGTCCTTGAGAAGATCCTGGCACCACTGAATTCGTGGCGCACCGAGAAGTCGCAGATGTTGGACAAGTTTATGGCCGATCTGAAGAGCCAACTGGGCCCGCAGCAACTTGAACGCTGGCCGAGTTTCGAACGCGCGCTGCGTCGCGAGCGCTTGCTCTCGGATGGTGATCTTTCCGGCGAGAGCGTCGATCTCTTTGCAGTGCTGACGCGCATGCAACTGACTCCGGGTGAACAAGAGGCCGTCAAGCAACCACTCGCTGCGTATGAACTGATGCTTGACGAAGCGCTGGTGACCCGTACAGCCAGCATCGCCGTGTTGGACCGGGAATTATCCGATGTCATGTCCGCTGTCCCTATGAACTTTGACCGTGGTGCTGACATCCAGGACAAAATCATGGTGGTTCGCATTGGCGTGCGTTCTGCCAATGATGCTGGCATCGAATCGCTCGCATCCGCTCTCGGCGATCGCGGCGACGAGTTCCGCACGCGCGCGCTCGAAGCTGGGTACCCGGACGTGTTCCGACCGCACCCGGTGATGATTCTGATGCAGCAGGCCTACGCGCTGCCGTCACTCAGTCCGGAGCAAACTTCGCAGATCGATGCCCTGATGTCGGAATTCGGCACTGCATGCCGCGATGCCAATATGAAGATCTACGAGGCAGTGCGCGTGGATCAACCAAAGGCACCTCGCAAGCGAGCGCAAGCGGCAGCCGATCGCAAGTCGGGCGCCGCGGGCAGCGCTCCCAATACGCCACAAGGAGCAAACTCCTCTGACCCAGTGGTAAAGGCGCGCGTTGAACGCGAGACCATGGGCGCGCCGTTCCGCGATCGCTTGCTGGCAATTCTGAGCGATGAGCAGAAGGCCGAACTTCCTGGCGGCGTGAAGGTGGAGTCCGCGGAGAATCGTAAGCAAGACGCTGGAGCAACTCCACCACAACCGAAGGGCCGCCGTGCCTCCAAGGTTGAGGGCGGCAAAGACGACCTGATTCCCAACGAGAATATGAAGACCCGCGACCAACGCGCGCTGGGCGACACCAAGAGCCAAGGCGATAAGGGCCAGGCCGAACCACAGTCAACCAAGCCTGAGTAAATCGAACTTCGATGGATCACGACGTCCAAGGCATTCCCCTTCCAGCCGCCGGCCTTGATGCCGCGGCGTTCGCATCCATTGGCGGCGATGCATCGCTCCGCGACCGATGCAAGTTGTTCGGCATTGAATGGGCGGAGGCTGTTCCTGAATCAACTGACGACGCGTCGGCGCGCATTCCACCAGACGTTGCCGTGCGACTTCGGGTGGTGCCGCTGCGCGTGGAACGTGGCAAACTTTTTGTGGCGATGATCGACCCGCTCGATATCGCTGCGGTTGATGAAACTGCAGCGCACGCGCGTATGCCGGTTTCACGCATTGGTCTTGATGCTGGTCTATTCAGCGAATTGATGCGTGCCGTGTATGGAACCACTGCGGCACGCATGGCCGAGAGCCTTGCCGAAGACAGCGGCGTTGGCGGCGGCGAGGTTGATCACAACCTTGACGCTATTGAGGCTGATGATGTGCACCGGATGGCCGAGCAGCCAACGCTCATCAACCTGGTCAATCTGATCATTCTTGAGGCGATTCAGAATCGGACTTCCGACATTCACATTGAGCCGTTTGAAACGGAACTCAAGGTCAAGTATCGCATCGACGGCGTGCTCATCGAACAGCCATCGCCGCCCAAGCACTTGCAGCCGGCGCTGCTTGGCCGCGTCAAGATCATGGCCAACATGAACATCGCCGAGCGCTATGTGCCACAGGATGGCCACATCACGCTGCGCTTTGAAGGCCGCAAAGTCGACATCCGCGTCAGCACCGTTCCCACCGTGTACGGCGAGAGCGTGGTCATGCGTATTTTGGACAAGAGTTCGCTGCCGCTCGATTTGATCAGCCTGGGCATGCGCGACCAAATGCGGGAAATCATGGATCGCATGATTCAGAAGCCGCACGGAATGGTCCTGGTCACCGGGCCGACCGGAAGTGGCAAGACCACCACGCTGTACGCGTGCCTGAACAAGTTGTACGACCCGCGCAAGAAGATCATCACCATCGAAGATCCTGTTGAGTATGAACTCAATGGCATCAATCAGATCCCGGTGAACCCAAAGCGTGGACTCACCTTTGCAACTGGCTTGCGCGCCATCCTGCGTCAAGACCCCGACGTCATCTTCGTGGGCGAAGTGCGTGACAATGAAACCGTGGATATCGCCATCCGTTCAGCACTCACGGGTCACTTGCTCTTCTCCACGCTGCACACCAACGATTCCATCTCATCGGTGGGACGACTGGTGGACATGGGCGCTGAACCGTTCCTGATCGCCAGCGTGCTCGAAGGATTGCTCGCGCAACGCCTGGGGCGAAGACTGTGCCGCGAATGCACCGTGCGCATGCCGATGACTGAAGAGACAGCCGCTCGTATCTCTCCTGAAGAACGCGATCTGTTCGTCAACGGCGTTGCGGTTGGCAAGGGCTGCGAAAAGTGCAACGGCTCTGGCTTCCGTGGACGAATGGGCTTCTACGAGATCGCGCGAATCAACGCCCGACTCCGCGAAGGAATCAGCAAGAACAAACCTGCCCTCGATCTACGCGGCATGGTTGGTACTGATTTCCAACCCATGCGGTTTGACGGCATGGCAAAGGCCGCTGCCGGACTCACCACCATCGATGAAGTGCTCCGCGCCACTCAGGACATTGACGACGCGTAACGCGCCGGCACCACCCACTTATGCCTTCCTATCGACATCAATCCATGGACAGCGGAGGCGCGATCGCAACTGGTGTGATCATGGCTACTGATCGCGCGACCGCGATGCGATTGCTACAAGGGCAGGGCTTGTTGCCAATGCAACTGGTGGCCACTGATACTGAAGTCATCCCAAAGCTGTCATTACCGCAGCGCACTGCACCGGGCGAGGCGGGGACGCCCGGGACTGATCCGATTGCCTATGTCAAAGGTCTGTTCCGCACTGGCTCTGGTCGACCAAGCCTGAAGCGCACCGAGCTTGCCAACATCATTCGCGAACTGGCCACCGCTATTGAAGCGGGACTTCCACTTCTCAATGCGCTCAAGACTGTGCGCCGCCAAGCGAGTGGCAAGGCTCAACCAGTAATTCTGGATTTCATCATCGAACGCGTGGAATCGGGTCGCCCGTTGCATGAAGCGATGGAAGAATATGGCTTGCCTTTCGATGACATGATCATCGGTATGGTGCGTGCATCAGACGCTTCCGGGCGCATGAGTGAAGTCATGCACCAGCTTGCGGATCTCTTGGACCGCTCCGTGGAACTACGCCGCGAACTGGTGGGTGCAACTATTTACCCGCTGATCGTGGCATGCATGATTGGCGTGAGCATCATCATTGCGGTGACGTTCCTGTTGCCACGATTGATGGCGCCCATCATCGGCCAGCCGGGCGTGACACTGCCCTTCCCCACCAAGGTGCTGATGGGCTTCGCAGACTTTATGTATGCGTGGTGGTGGCTGGTGCTGGTTCTGACGGTGGGGGCGGTGGTCGGATTCCGCCGTTGGATGGAAGGACCCAAGAATCGGCGCAAGGTCGACCTGCTGCTTCTGAAGACTCCGATCGTCGGGAACTTGGTGAGAGACATTGCGGTCGCGCGCTTCACGCGCACCCTGGGCACGTTGGTTTCCGCAGGCCTGCCGATTCTCAGCGCCCTGAACATCGTGCGCGACACGCTCGGCAACACCGTGCTCATGGACGCCATCGATGGCGTTCAGGAGAAGGTCACTACCGGTCAATCGCTGGCGGAGCCCCTTGAGAAGTGCGGATTCTTTCCGCCGCTCCTGGTGCAGATTGTGAATATCGGCGAACGGTCCGGGCGGCTCGAACCGATGCTCCTGCACGCAGCCACGGCGTTCGACCGCCAAGTGAACACCTCCCTCAAACTGTTCACCAAGCTCTTGCCGCCCGTCCTGATGGTGCTGATGGCGATGATTGCGGCGTTCGTCCTTGCTGGCATCTTGCTCCCCTTGATGGAAATGCAAAAGGCCCTCGGCGGCTAACGGAAATTAGTTATTGGACTTTACTTAGATTCACCGGGATGGACGATGTCAGATCGGACCGACTCGTGCGTTGAATGCGTACAACACGCAGCCGTGAGCCTCTCCTCTACCCCTGACACGAATTCATTGAAACCCATGCGAACCGACCGCCTCCGCCGACCTGCCCGCCACGCACGCCGAGCCTTCTCGCTGGTCGAGTTGATCGTTGCCGTCACCATCATGGCCATCTTGGCTGCGTTGGTGGTGCCACGCGTCTCGCAATGGATTGGCTTTACCAAAGGCAAGACGGCGCGGGCCGATGCTGAAACCATTTCCAACCAAGTGCGCATGTACATGACCGCCAAAGGAATGAGCACCCTGCCAAGCGACTTTGAGCTGGTGGAACTCACCGAAGGCGACGGCGCACTCCTCAACAAGAACCAAATCATGGACCCCTGGAACAGCCCGTACCAGATCCGTATCCCCGGCGAAATCAACCTGGACTTTGACGTCTACAGCTTTGGCGCCGATGGCCAAGCGGGCGGCGAAGGCGAAGGTGCGGATGTCGTCGCGGGCGACAAGCGCAACTGACACGCGCCAGCGTGCCTACTTTCATGCCCCACGCACGCACCATCCACTCTGCACACCCCGTCGCTACGCGGCGAGCGTTCACGCTCATCGAGTTGATTGTGGTGGTGGTGGTCTTGGGCATTGCAGCGGCAGCCATCGTCCCAAAATTCACTGGCACTGCTCGGCAAGAAGCGGACAACGCGGTCGATCAGGTTGCCGAACTCTTGCGGCTCTTTGCATATCGACAATCACTCAGTGCGCAACAGGTGGCGCTGTGGCGCGACGGCAATGATGGTCGCATTCATTTACTGGTGATGGACAGTGATCCAGAGGATCCCGAGGCACTTCCGGCATGGCGCCCGGACCGCTTTGCAGCCCCGGTCAGCCTTCCAATGGGCGTGGAATTGGTGGAGATTCAGAATAACGATCAACGCGTTGATCCAACCGAATGGACCATCGCCAGTGTCCCTGGCGGCGAACGCCCCAAGATTGCAATTCGCATTGTTGGAATGGGCGTTGACTCCACCGTCGCACTGCCGCAAGGATCACCAAGTGTTGTGCGTGTTGATGCCGACAAGCCCGCGCCGTTCGCGCGTGAGCCGATCGACCTCAGCCGCGCGGGACGGGACTTTGAGCCATGGTGATGCGACCTCCGTCATCAGTGCGACGCTTGCACACTGCGCGCAGCGGCTGGGCGCTCATTGATGTCATCATCGGCGGTGTCATTCTTGGCATCGGTCTGGCAGCGGTGATTTCCATCGCCGAACGATCGCTTGCTATGCAACAGCGCTCCGAACGCGAACTGGTCGCTGCACAACTCTTAGATGGCTTACTGAATGAAGTACTTGCGGTTGGCGTGGTGGAGTGGCAACTGTCGCGCGCATCCGATGGTGCATTCGATGCGCCGTTCGACAAGTGGCAGTGGCAACTTGATATTCAGAAGCATGGACTTGGCGATCCGTATTCAGTGATGGCCATCGCGCGGGACGATCGCAACTTGGAGTATCGAGTGGACACGCTGATGGCGCCGCGCCCGGAGAACACGGAAGATCCGGTTCGAACACCGGAGACCCCGATTGATCGTGAGGCACGCTATGAAGCGCAGCAATAAGCGCCATTCACAGCTTGGATTCACGCTGATCGAACTGGTAGTTGCCGGAACGATTGCGGCGATGGTGTTGATGGCCGTCACCTTTGCGTTGGCGCAACTCAGTAAGACGCGCAACATCGCGCGCGAGCGCGTCGAGGCGTTTCAGCGTGCCAGCATGTCGATTGAAGCATTGCGCCGTGATATTGCTGCGATCATTCGCACTGACGACCTCTTTGACACACGGTTCCTGCTGACTACGCGTGAAGCCAGTTCGCGTACTGGTGGACATGAGCGAAGTGATTTGTTGATGTTCAATATTTCGCTGCGCCCACTTCACCCCATCGAGTACCAAGGCGAAGGTCGCGAATACGAAACGCAGTACCGCGTTGAAGATGATGAACTCGGCTCAGCCCTGTGGCGCCGACGTGACATGGCTCCCGATGAACGCCCCGATGGCGGTGGTCTTGCCGAGCCAATCGCTGACGGTGTTGTTGGGTTCCTTGTGGAAGCAAGCGATGGCGAAGGCGGCTGGCGCACCGAGTGGGACTCGGACGTTGATGGAGTGCCAAAGCTCGTGCGGATCACTGTCACGGCGACGGGCATCCCAGTTGGTGCAGAAAGCGCGAGCCTCACCCCCGATGTTGATCTACGCACGGTGGTTGCCATTGATCGATTGATCGCGCCGAAGCCAGACCCCGAGCCAGAGGAAGATCAGCCGACGAACGGAACACCTGCTGCAGACACTGTTGCCGGAGCGGGCGGTGGTGCTGGTGGTACCGGCGGCGCCGTGAGTGCGGGCACCGGCGGTGGCGGCGGTGCCGGAACGCTCACACCCGTTGGTGGAGGTGGTGGCATGCCAACAACCGGCCCCACTGGCGGACGTGGCCCGGGTGGCGGTCAAGGCATGGGCGGTGGCCAAGGTATGGGTGGCGGCGGACGCGGCGGTCAAGGCATGGGTGGTGGCGGTCGCGGCGGACCAGGCATGGGCGGCGGTGGTGGCGGTCGTCCAGGTGGCGGCGGCGGCGGTCGCGGAGGTCCGCAATGATGATGTTTGCACCAACCAGCAACCGCTGCACAACGATGCACACGGCATTGCTACCACGCGCAGCGGCTCACCGCGGCAGCGTGGTCGTGGTGGTGGTGTGGGCAGTGGCCGTGGCTGCGGTCTTGGTTTCTGCCACGCAAATCGTCACGTTCCGCCAAGCCGTGGTTGGACGCGAGACGCTTGCGCGTGTGCAAGCGCGCTGGGCTGCGCGCGCCGGCATGGAGCAAATGGTGGCGATCATGGAGTTTCACCTGGAAAACGCCGACCCCGATGACCCGATGGCAGTGGTGCGTGACATGGAAGAACACGCCACCGGAACGACCGCCACTGGCAGTTGGGACATCCGACATTTCCTTGACGGGCTCGAATGGGCTGGCCCGCTTGATGAGGGTGCCAAACTCAACATCAACGTGGCTACCAGCGTGCAACTCACCAACATTCCGAACATGACGCCCGATGTGGTTGACGCCATCATCGACTGGCGCGATGCGGATGACAATGTCCAAGGCCTTGGCGCCGAGAGCGACTACTACGCCAATCGCTCGCTTGGATACAAGCCGCGCAACGGCAACTTCCGCAGCTTTGTTGAATTGGAGTTGGTTGCCGGCGCATGGCCGCAGTACGTTCGCGGCGAGGACTGGAATCTCAACGGTCGCCTTGACGCCAACGAGAATGATGGAAACAAGAGCTTTCCAAATGACAAGCCTGATGGCAAACTCGACGGTGGGTGGTCAAAGTTCCTGACTGCCACCTCCGTGCAAAGCCCGATGTCGCTGAGTGGAGAAGACAAATTGCCCCTGAAGGGCGCCGATCCGGAGTCGCTCACCAAGCGACTGGGAATCGATGCCGATCAAGCGAAAGCATTGGCAACGTATGGCAACCAGCCCAATGCCAAGCCGGAGGCGCTGATTGCCACGCCGCTGAGTCAGCTTGCTTCGGGTGGCACTGGTGGCACGGGCGGAACCGGAGGTACCGGGGGCGGATCGAGCGGGGGCACCGGCGGCAAGAGTGGTGGAAGTGGTGGAAGTGGTGGAGGTGGTGGAAGGACTGGCGGCGCCAGCATGAGCGCAAGCACGGGCGGCAGCGGCGGTGGTATGAGCTCAAGCGGCGGCATGAGTTCGAGCGGTGGCAAGCAAAGTTCTGGCGGCGGCGGCCGAGGTTCCACGGGTTCCGGCGGTTCCGGTTCCGGCGGTTCCGGTTCCGGCGGTTCCGGATCCTCTTCGACCGCGGGCGGCGGTTCGGGCGGCGGTTCGAGCGGTCGTTCCAGTAGCGGCCGATCAAGCGGCGGTACGGGCGGCACCTCCGCTGTCGCGGACCTGACCAACGTGCAACTGCGAGCCGTCTTACGCGAAACCACCGCTGATGACTTCTCCAAGCCCGTGCCCGGGCGGATGAACATCAACACCGTGCCGGACTCGGTACTCAAGGAAGTACTGGAGATTGACCCGCGCTTGGCCGATGCCATCATCGCTCGCCGACGCGCCAAGCCAGAAGGCATTACCAGCCTCGCCGACCTTTCGGACATGTCCGGCATTAATCCCACGGTTCTTACTCAACTTGCCACGCAATTTGATGTCACCAGCAGCGTGTATACCGTGACGAGCCGCGGCCGAGCCGCATCAACCGGTGCCGAAGTTGAAATCGAGGCGGTCGTTGATAAGTCTCAGCTCCCCGCCAAGATCATCTCCTACCGCGAGCAGTGAAATACGAATGAAGAAATCAGCAAAGAAGCCCGTAGTCCCCGCCCTCACGCGCGATCCCCGCGTGGTGGCAGTGATCCGCGCCACGCGCGATGGATTTGAGCTGACATCATTGCGCACCAGCGATGGAGCGGTCAGCATGTTGGCGGCGCAGCACTTTGGTACCGACGATGAACGCGTGGGCAAGTGGATTGAAACACAACGCGCCGCTCGCGCCATCGTTGCGCTTCCCGGTGCTGACGTCATCGTTCGTGCGGTGCAACTACCGCCCGCTGATGAAGCGCGGCTGGAGGGTGCACTGCAACTGAATGCCAGCGCATTTGTGCAAGGCCGAACTTCTGATTGGCGCGTTGCCTCTGCCTTGCTCCCACGCGAGCGCGGCGAAGGCATCCGGACGGGACTTGTTGCCGAGTGGCCCGAGGATGCAAACCGCGCCGACATGCCGCAAGGACTCAATGAAGGACCGATGGTTTCCTTTGCACCAGCGATCGCCGGCCTCGCAGCCATTGCTTCGATAACCGATGCTCCGCTCCTGTGGGTTGATTCAGCCAACGGCGTGCTTTCAGTGTGCGTTCCAACCACCCGGGGCCTGCTGGCACGAGTGATCCGCGCAGGTGGCAACGGCGAGGACATTGAAATTGCTGAGGTGGCACAAGCAGTCGGCGAAGCGTGCGTGCATGCTGGTGTGCCCGGTGCAGAAATTCCAAACACCATTGAGCGGACCGTGCAAGCGGCCCGCGGCGCACTGTCTGGTGGATTCGGTTGTGCAGATGCCGACCTCGGGAAACTCTCCGCATTGGTGCGCGATTGTGATGAGGCTTCGGACCCGCAGTGGTGGCGCACTCATGGTCTCGCGGTTGGTATCGCGCTCGCCGCAAGCGGGCCAGCAATGCCATTGACCCGACTGCAATGGACTGACTTGAGCGCGCGCCCAGACCGAGTTGGTGCGCTGATTAACCGCATCTCCGAGCCGCGCACCGCGCGTCGCATCATGTTGGTGGGAATCTTGACGCTGGCGCTTGCGCCACTTGCTGTAGAGGGCGCGCGCTTGCTGCTTCTTCGCTGGAAACTGCCCGACCTTGATGGATACGTGAAGGCCGAGGAACTCGATCGCAAGAAGCAGGCCATGTATCGCGTGCTTGGTCGCCAAGGGGCTTCCATGACGAAGACGCTTTCTGACATTGCATGCAGCGCACCCGACGGTATTGAGGTGGAATTCATCAATGTGGCGCAGTCGGCCAAAGGCCAAGCGGTCACGGTGCGTGGCAAGGCCCGTGCAGCGGGCGGGCTGCAAGGCACCGAGATCATGTTGCAGATGGAGAAGCAACTGCGCGAAAGCGGCGCGTTTGAACAAGTATTGCGCAACTCGGAAGCGCCCGACACGCGCGGCTATCAAGAGTTTGCCATCAACGCTACGGCGGTACGGCCAACCTACACCGTGGCCTTCCCCGAAGCACAAGACTTTGCACGCACCTCGATGCGAGTCCGCCGCTACGGACCACCGCCGGACGATGTTGACGCGGTTGCTTCGGGACTGGATGCGCGGACCACTACCACGCCGAGCTCGGCATCACGGTCAACCGGTGCATCCGATGTGACAGGTGGCGCCGCGCCTGAGGACGCACCACGGTCAGGCGGCACGGTCACCGCCGCTTCGGGTGCTAACCATGCCGACGGCGAAGCAAAGGCAGGTAAAGACAGTGGTCGTTCGGCGCGCGGTTCTGGACGAGGCAAATCATCCACCGGAACGCCATTCACGGCGTCAGGTACCACTGGCAGCGGCGGCGCGGGTGCACCAGCGACGGATACCGCCAGTGCGGCGGCCGCGAATACTGAGCCAGCTGATGCCAGTAGCACCGATGCAGGCGCCACTGCGGCTGCAGGCGCAGACAGCAAATCCGCCGCCCGCGGGGCACGCGCTGCGGGCTCGGCGACGCGCGGTGGACTGGCCACCCGCGGCAACCTTGGAGGAAGCAGTGAAGTGGAGCCGCCGCCACCAGTATTGAGTGAGAATGAAATCAAGCGCATGAGCCGCGAAGAAGCACGCGAAGCCCTTGTAAAGGTCTCACGCGCACGACAGCGCGCCGATCTTGACGATGCAGTCAAGACTCGCCTGAAGACCGAGTTCGACCTTCTGCTCGAACGATGCAAGCACGAATGAAATCGAACGCTCCAGTGCAACTATGACCAATCTTCCCGCCAACCTTGAGAGCAACATTCCCGCACCAGTGCGTGCCAAGAAGCGCCGTTCGTTCCGGAATCAAGCTGCTGATCTCCGCATGCGCTACGAGGCGCTTCC
>Ga0209296_1001166_pt1 | contig 20826 bp, 23 predicted proteins | sample S_130206_EF_Meta_FD_187319 | JGI IMG/M metagenome (GOLD analysis project Ga0209296, IMG submission 187319) | Freshwater microbial communities from Lake Simoncouche, Canada to study carbon cycling - S_130206_EF_MetaG (SPAdes) (version 2) | ecosystem: Environmental > Aquatic > Freshwater > Lake ...
TTCAAAAAAAAAATATTAATAAAACTATTCTAGAAACAAACAAAGAATTAGAAGAAATGTTTAAAACGCTTCCAGTAACAGACAATGAATTTAAAACAAAATTGTATATTTCTTGCATAAATGAATGTCCATTAGAGGGTAAGATTGATAATGATGTAGTTATTCATAAAATATTAAATTATCACAAGGATTTTCCATCAATAAACGAATATTGTTTGTCTGATACTTGTGGGTCATTAAACTTTGACGACTTTAAGTATATAATTGATGCATGTATGTTTTTTGGAATACCAACAACAAAATTTTCATTGCATTTGCATGTAAATAAAGAAAATATAGAAGATCTAACAAAAATTATATATCATTCCCTTGATAATAATATTAATCAGTTTGATGTTTCAGTTTTGGAATCTGGAGGATGTTCAGTAACACTTCCAAGTTCAAAGCTATTGCCTAACCTATCTTATGAGTTGTTTAATAAAATATACTCAAAATATATTGAACATCGCACAGATTTCTTGTAAAATATAAGTTTTCGTTAAATATAATATAAAAATTAAACACCGTATTTTAATTAATGGCATTAAATATACATCAATCAATTATAGAAAAATTAAAATACTTTCAAGGAACACACAAAACTCCTAATATTATATTTCATGGTCAATCCGGTTCTGGAAAAAGAACTATTGTAAATGAATTTATTAACATGATTTATGATAACGACAAAGAGAGAATAAAATCATTTGTAATGTATGTAAATTGTGCCCATGGAAAAGGCATTAAATTTATTCGTGAAGAATTAAAATTTTTTGCCAAGACGCACATTAATTCTAATGGCGGTGATATTTTTAAAAGCATTGTATTATTAAATGCAGATAAATTAACAATAGATGCCCAATCTGCACTTCGTAGATGCATAGAATTGTTTAGTCATACTACCAGATTTTTTATTATTGTTGAGGATAAATACAAACTTTTAAAACCAATTTTGTCGCGGTTTTGCGAAATATATGTTCCAGAACCTAGTTATAATGGTAACACCATAAATCTTTATAAATTTAATTTAGCAGAAACATTTAAACTTAAGGAAGTAAAAACTTTAAGAGCAGATTGGTTGAAAAAAGAATTAAACAAAGTTGCTTCTAATACAAACTTACAACACAGCGAGTTGCTTCATCTATCAACAAAATTATATGAAAAAGGTTACAGTGGATTAGACTTGATACAATTGTTAGAGAAACCTAATAACATTAAAATTTCTAAGTTGACAGAAGAAAAACAGTACGAATTATTGTTTGCCTTTAACAAAGTTCGCAAAGAATTTAGAAACGAAAAAATATTAATCATGTTTATTTTAAATTTTTTGTTTTTGAGTTTAGAACACAATTTAGAAAATATTTCATTTATGTAAAATGGATGATTTTAATGTGTCTAGCTTACATGAATCAAAAAACGAGTGGGGTTCAAGATTGTTGACCATCGTTACGCCTCACATTATTGATGGATTAAAGTCTATTTTTGATGAAGCTGTAAAATTATGCAGAGACAATAATGAGATGGATAAGTATTTGATGACTTTTCAAAATTTTATTACAAGAATTCCTAAGTGGAATTCCAACATTATTGAAACTGAGAAGAACCGTATTGTTGAGAAAAGTGGCTGTGGATACTTGGAAGATTTAGTCACATGTGTTCATATTATTCAACTTAAATTATTGTCTGCAATTCGCGTTGGACAAAAGCAGAAGAAGATTGACATTACAATTCCTAAGCTTGACGATTTTATTCACAAGATTTATATCAATGTTGCTAGAAAGATTTACAAAAATGTTTATTTGTTTGAGCTAAACATTCCTCCTTTACAAACACAAAAGCATAACAGAGAATTGGAAATAATTGTTCAGGAGTGCATTTTAAATACAGTGAGAGATAGCATTCCAGTGGAGGCTATTTTACAAGCTTATATGGATGAAACCATTGAGGAACACGTTGTTGAGGAAATTAAAGAGCAAGAAGTTGAAGACCCCAATAAGGATGCCAAGAATGATAGTCCTACCCAAGTTATTTCCGAGACCAAGGAATCTGAAGTCAAGGAACCAGAGGCACCAAAACAGCTTGAATCTGACCCAGTTACTGCCATTTTAGAGCAAAATAAGCTAGAGGCTGAGCTTGCATTTCCTAGCTTATCAAATGAGGGCGAGTCATCATCTATTGGCTCTTCCAAGTTGTCATTTAGCGATGTTGATTATGCCGCGGATTCAGAAAACAATGTGCAAGTCGTGGATGCTCCAAAGAATTTTGAAAGACTAGAGGAAATTAGTGCAATGAGAAGTGCTCAAAGAAAAATGGAAGAGGAGGAAGATGAAGATGAAAATGTTAGATTGCAAATTTTTGATCAGGATGTTGCACTTGATAGTTTAGATGTTCATAATATTGAATTTCCTGAACTTAAGTTGGAACCAGACTTGTTGTTAGATGATGTTGAAGTTTTAGCCTAGTTATGCGTAAAATAAAAAATAAGAATGTAGTCATTTACTTTATAAAAATGAATACATTTGTCGTCGCAGGAATAATATCATTTGTTTATTTTGTTGTTAAATTTATTGAGATGCGATTTGTAGATAAAGAGAGTAAACCACTTAAATTTTTGATTCGCGATTCTCTCTTAGTCTATTTTAGTGTTGTTGTTGGTTTATTTGTAGTTGAACAATTGAAACCAGTTATCCAAGATGGTGGTGAAAATGCTGTTGTAAACCCTGCCGTTTTTACTGATAACCCAGGATTTTAATCACTGTAATAGTCATCGTAGTAGTCAGGCTCCTCAAAATGGGGAACCAAAAATCTGGCTTCTTTTTCTGTAAAGACATAATTGTTACACCAAGACCACTCCTTTCTCTCTTCATTGTAAACAGCATAATTAGTTTGACTATGATTAGGAATACGCACCTTTTGTCCCAATTCCTTTTCTAAATACTTTACTTCGGTGCAGTTGTCAATTCCATGTGGGTTTTGGTCGGGTGTCTCAAGGTAATTGTGTGACGAGTTCGGCATCGCAAAGACTGGAAACGTGCGTCCATCTAGACAAATGTGTCCGCGATAGAAGGAGAGATAATAGTCGTCATCATCGTCAAGAGTATTTTTTTCAATGAATACATGTCCATTGGCAAACGAGCAATAAGAATACCTGTATTCCATCTCAACACCGTCTGGATAAGTGTGTGTTTTTTGAGGAAATTTTACGATTGTTGCAGGCCTCATGCGTGACACGGTTGCTTCTCTCTCTTCTGGGGTCTGGTCAGAGTTGCGGAATCTGACTAGCTCTCTGAAAGGTGTGTCAACTGTTGTCGGTAGAATCAGTGTGAATTCGGGTGGATTATTCACCTTGAAGCGAAGCAGTCGCTCAATATTTGCAAACTTTTTTAAATACCTGTTGCGAAACTTGACTCTGTAAATATATTGCTGCTTGGCCTTGCTGAATGTAAACTTGGGAATACTTTTCTCTCCATGTAAAATTGCAGCATCTCTGATGATGCGATTCACAATATTCACAGGTAAGTTTGGCATGATAGCACAATTCATGATTGAAAATTGAATGGTTTTTATCTCTCACCAAAATTTTGAAAAGTAATTCAATTTTTTTTTATATTCCAAAAAAAATTGAACCGGTAAATAAAAATATAACTCATTTCAAATAATACCAACAATGATGGCGGAAGAAATCCAAGTTCAAGAACCCATGTTTACTTTGGCGGGCCCAGGTCTAGTAAAAATTAATACAGATAATAGGGTGGATAGTCGTCTCAAGACAAATGGAAAATATATTATGCATCTCCCAGAAACTGATGAGGTTGTTTATCTTAATTGCTATGGTATTGCTATTCGTGCGGCCGACTTGACAATTTTGAAGCATGTAAAAGCTGGCAAGCATGTGACATATGATTTGGATTGCACTTTTGGATACCAATTTGAAACATTTGACACTGTTTATTTCAATAGCTTTGCTCGTCGTGAAAAGTGTGTTCTTTATGCCGTGGAGGACATTTATGTCATGAAACAAATATTTGAATCATAAGAAGTCAATGTTGAAGTCACCCCATAATAAAACTCACAAAATAAAAATTACCTACCACTCCAAACCTTTACTGCAGGCAAACGCGGTATTTTTTTATTCCGCATATTCTCGCAATGCTCATTATATGTATAACCCCACTCACAATATTGTTTTATATCACCAAATAATGAAGGTATTTTTAATAGTCTCAAATATTCAACAAAGAAAATAACACCCATTATTCTCTCCAAACAACATCTATCGGACCTAGAGTTTATAAAGTTCAACATATTGAACAGGTTATATTTGTTTCTCAAACCAATAAGAAAATCGCGATTAATAAAACTTTGCACTCCAAAACAACCATACCATATTTCCTTATTTGTTGGGCCTAATACATCATATTCTCTATTATTCAAAAGAGTACTCATTATGTCATAATTATTTATAAGACCATTTACAATTCTCAGTGTATTGTTAAAATTTTCTTTTTTTTCGCTGTTAAAATGCCATAATGGTAGAACTTTTATTTGTTTTTTAATCAAGTGTTCAAAGGGAACCCGCTTTTGGATAAAAACACTATCATGAATTATAACAGCGTTGTCAAAATAGTGATTTTTATAGAAATAATAATAAGGCAAAATTTCGCCTCGCTTATGGTATTCTGATTCAACATATTCTACATTTCTATATTCATATTCGGCTTTTAAAAACTTTTTATCACTATTATCATCAATTACAACAATCTTTTTCAGAGGATAACAACGTCTAATATGTAAAATGCATTCATTCCAATACTTATTGGTAGTTTCTGAATTTACATGTCTTGTGATTATAAACCCAAAGTTATCTTGTACAGAAGTCATTTTATTTAATAAGAATAAAATAACTTTAAAATTTAAACACTTTGAATTGTTTCAGATGAAAAGTTTGGAATATTATCTATATTTACTACAGTTTCATTTTGGGGAATATTAGACTTTGGTGTAATATATACTTTAAATTCTTCTCTCTCAAGTTGAGCTTGAGGAGTGTGGTGATGAACGCATCTTGCAATCATCTTGTATAACTTAAAGTCTGGATATCTCTCTACGCCATTGTTCTTATAAAGGATATTTATGCCATTGTCATCTAAACACCATTCATAAATAAGCTTAACAATTGGTTCACATTTTTCCAAGTCGGTGATTTCATCTAAATCATCAATAACATAATCAAAAATGGAACACGCTAAACGACACAAATCAAAACTATAATTGGGTTCTAAACGTGGTTTCTTTTCATTAAAATATGGTTCAGTGTTATATTGCGTTGAAGCATCGCCTCCTGGCTGATAGCTATCACTGCAAAATACTTTACCATCAAACTTATAAATAGCTCTACCAAAATCAATCATTTTAAAGATGCGACCAAAAGTTGGGACTTTGTAATATGTTTTCTTGTAACAATAATAAATATATTTTACATCAGTTGAGTTATACATAACATTATTTGTATGCAAGTCATTGTGAGTAAATGAAAATGCTTTTTGATATGTAACTAAAATCATTATTATTTGAAATAAAGCTGAAAACCATTCACCATGTGTTAGTTCCTCATTCATAATTAAATCGTCAAAGGTATTCTCACAATTTTCCATGCATATAACTTGAACTGGAAACTCTGGAATAGTCGCAAAAATTTGCTGTTCTTCGCATGATTCGCTTGAGTTTGAATTTGAATTATCATCTGTCCAATTATCTTCTTCATTTTCTTCATCTTCTTCATTATTGCCAGATGCTTCATCGCAATTATTGCATGAGGATGACCCTTTGCTGCTTTCTCCATTAGAGGTGTGAGATGTTCTTGATGAACAAGTAGATGATGACTTTATGGTAGTTGTTCGCATTTCTTTTTCATTGAATGAATCGCAATTTGTAATATCAAGCAATTCTATATTATTTTCTTTCAAGTCATCTAATGTAAGATGCGTTGGTGAAAAAATGTCTTCAAACATAGAATTATCAATTGATTTAATTGACAAAGTTGATTTATTGCTTAGATTGTGGTCTATTTTAATGGGAGGTTTTGCGTCAGGTTTGTCTTCTTCATATAAGAAACTGTAATCTTCAACTTGAAACTTGACATTCTTATATTTATTAAAGAAATCCGACTTGCAGAGATAATCCAAATCATCAACAATGTTTAATTTGAACTCCTTTTTTACTCCCAAAAAGGAGCCATAGTAATCAACACCATTCACAAAATCATGATTATAAATAAGCTTGCTTGAGAGAAAAGAGAAGAATCCATCAATGTATGCAGAATTGTTGGCATCTAATAACTTGGGATGAACTGCACCAATCTCAGAAGTTAATTTTGGCAACTTAAAAAGAGTCGGGTCATTTACATTATATTTGCCAATTAAGTATTTAAAGGGGTCTAGCAATGGAGCCATTTTAAAAAATACTTGTTTCTTCTTTGTTTTGCCAGTTTCAATCTCTTGAATTGCACAGTTGTACAAATTTTTGTTATCAGCTACACCAGATTTAACAGTTGATAAAAACCATGAATGATTCAAGTTCAAAGCATTGTAGTTTGTATCATTTAACAAGAAAAATCTCTTGTAAATTGGAATATAATTTTGCAACTCAGAGAGAAAAGTCAAGTCCTCCTTTTGAAGAGACTTGAACAATTCGGAATTCTTTCTCTTCTCATAATGAATTTTAAGAGTAGTCTTGTCCATTAGCTAAATAATATATTAATTATACTATTTTTTAACTCATTTGCCAAGAATTATCTTTTAATTTAGACAATGCGTTTTCCAATTTGAATGAATTTTCTAAAGTAACAGTAATATGACTTTAGAACTCAAGAAATTTGATATGAAAACAATTAGTTTTAAACCAAATGAATCTAAAGGCCCAGTCGTTGTCTTAATTGGCCGTCGTGACACTGGCAAGTCTTTCCTTGTGAGAGACTTGTTGTATTATCATCAAGACATTCCTATTGGTGTTGTTGTAGCTGGAACAGAAGAAGGTAACGGGTTCTACGGAAAAATGGTTCCAAAGCTCTTCATTCACAATGAATACAATACTGCAATCGTTGAGAATATTTTGAAGCGGCAAAAGTCTGTTTTAAAACAAATTAAAAAAGAGATGGAGACTTTTAAACGCAGTACAATTGACCCAAGAGCATTTGTAATTCTTGATGACTGTTTGTATGACGGAACATGGACTCGCGATAAAATGATGCGTCTTCTTTTCATGAACGGGAGACATTGGAAGATTATGCTTATTATTACTATGCAATATCCGCTTGGTATTCCTCCAACACTACGAACTAACATTGATTATGTGTTTATTCTGAGAGAACCATATATTGCGAATAGAAAGCGTATTTATGAGAATTATGCCGGTATGTTTCCAACCTTTGAGTCTTTTTGTCAAGTTATGGACCAATGCACAGAAAATTATGAGTGCTTAGTAATAAATAACAACGCAAAATCTAATAGATTGCATGAACAAGTGTTTTGGTACAAGGCCGACTCGCACAATGATTTCAAATTGGGTTCAAAAGAGTTTTGGGAACTCAGTAAAGATATTAACTCGGATGAAGAAGACGAAAAATATGATCCAAATAATGCCAAGAAGCGAGGTCAAGGCCCAAAAATTAGCGTTAAAAAGACAAAGTGGTAAATATAAACACGCTGAATTTTTTTATATAAATAATATATAAAACATGTTGAGTACACTTACAATTGGTATAAGTTTTTTTATATTTTTATTAATATTGATATATGCTTCAACATTCTATAAAAAAAATTCATTATTAGATAGATTTGTAACAAGAATGCCAATAGCAAGTCAATTTATTTTAGCAATGGGAATATACATTACCTATTTGCTTTTTAAATCAAATTATAAAGACAGTATAATAAAAGATACTATTCAATCTATTAAAGATACTTACATCCAAACATTGGATGTTTTAGAAAAATATAAAGATACGTGCCCAAATTTAATAAATTCATTTTTTTTCCCTTGGCAAAAAGACGATCCTGATACGATACATTACGTTGCAGAGCTCGCATCCCATAGTAAAGATGCTGAACTTGATTCATTAATAGTGTCTAATTATATATTTCAAATTGTTGGTCTTTATATTCAAAGTTCAAGTATGACATCAGTGAGTGATTCTAGATTCTTAATATTTTTTTCTTGTTTTTTTAGGTCTAAATTACTAAAAAAAAAGTGGGAAAAATTTAAAATAAATTTTGGAGTAAGAACTGTCTTATTATGCGATAAACTCTTTGAAATAAATGAAAAATATAACTTTAAAAGTGGAGAAGAGTTGAAAAATTATTTTGAAAATTATATAACTACAGATGAATTTAAAAAAATTATGAATACAGAAGACAAAACAAACGTTACACAAAGAAATGCTGCTATTATACAATAAAATATAATACTACATTATTCTAGTGTATTAGATTTACATTCAAACATACAATTTTGAATGCAAAATATGTATAATGTTAAATTGATAAATTATCTTATATTATATTATGGAAAAACCCTCAATAACTCAAGACAAGATAAATGCTGATGTAAAAAATAAACAAATCGTTATATTAATTGCAATAATATAATGATTAATAATTTATAGCAATGGTTTAATCGTTCTTATCCTTTATGGCAAAAGGACCGCTTAAAAGCTCGCTTTGCCCATTGTCAGTCTTACCAACAATAATATTCTCACCCTCAAACAACTCGGCACGAATATCAGCAGCTGAAATAGTCTCTTGGTCCTTCAATGAGCGTTCTTGAGTGTTTGTATTATTTACACCAATAAGGTTACCTTCCTCATCAATGGTTTGAGTGAGGGTGGCACCGGTCTTCTCGGCCAACTTGATGTTCTCCTCAATGGCCTTCTTCTTGGTCTCCTTGACACGCTGGTCAAATGCCGACTTGGCAAAATTCTCGTTCTTGTTCTTCTCGTGCATCAATTGATTCAATTCCTCCTCCATATACTCCACTCGGCCAGTCTTGTAAGCCTCAGGATCCCAAGGCATCCACAGTCCAATGGGACCAACAAAAACATCGTGATTGGGATCCAACTCTCTCAACATCTTGCAACGCAACTCGGCCTCCTCCATAGTAGGATAAGCACCACGAACTTTAATTCCGCGAGTAGAAGTTTGGAAACTGTTCTTAGTATTAAATGCATTCTCAAGGTCCTCCTCGTTCTGGTCTAAGAAGGTCTTATAATCGGCCTCCATTCCGCCATCCACAAACCCCGCCTGCTCTTCAGTCAAAAACTCCTTAAAATCCTTTGAAATGTCATCAAATGTTAACTTGTATTTATAACTAATAAAATTTAAAAATTGAACAAACTTCTCCATACTCTTTGAAAACTCCCACTTCTTTAGGAATTCCTCAAAAAAGAACAACTCCTTTTGCTTAATAATTTTTTCAGGAGAAATGAAAGAAATGCAGACAAACTTTTGTCCAGCAATAGGCTTGTCTTCATCCAAAACATCAACATATTTAGGATTTATTTCTCCAGTTTTAGTGGTTTTCTTTTCAAACCCTGAACTTTCGTCTTCCAAACCTTCGGGCTTTTTTACCTTTGAATGAACTACCATTTTATAATTTAGACATATATTGATTTTAAGTTTTTTTATCGCACAATATATTTTTTTCTTTTTATTTAATATAGATGTTTGATATTGCCGAGCTTGTCAAAAGAGTCATCAAATACTTAGTGGAAGGTTTGATGGTCGCTATTGCCGCATACGCTATCCCTAAACGCTCCTTAAATATTGAGGAGATTGTTTTGCTTGCGTTAACTGCTGCTGCCACATTTAGCATTTTGGACACATATGTTCCCAGCATTGCTGTCACAACTCGTTCTGGTGCTGGCTTTGGCATTGGTGCTAATCTTGTTGGTTTCCCTGGTGGGCTTTAAATAACACACAAACTAACAACTAAATAATACGATAATTAAATTTTATCATATTATTATATACTTGAAACAATGACTAGATCAAGAAAGAATTTAAAATCTCTTAGAAGACGTGGCAAAAAAGGCAGTAGAAGACGCGGAGGCCAACTTACACCTTTGTCTGACATTTCAACAAATAGTTCATTACACGATTTGGATGATTATGATGAACCAAGCAATAATACTACATCAGAATCAATGTTAAGTGATGCAGCCCCCACACCCGTTTCTTCTGGACCAGTTGCTACAAATCTATTGGGGCAATTTAATGCTGCTGCAGATGATGAACCCGTGAATTTAAGCAACAATACAACCGCGGCTAGCGATGAGTCAAGTGAAAATAGTTTTTCAGATGTTGCGACATCATTTGGTAACCTTGGCCATGGTGGAAAGAGAAGAAGAACAAGAAGACCTAGAAAAAACAAGAAATCAAGAAAATCTAAAAGACAAAGACGGCACTAGATTGTAGCAATAAATTCCCAATCTAATTCCTCGCAAATCTTTTTCCAAATAGTGTCTTGTTCAATCAATTTCTCTCTATCCTTCAACATTGGAATTTCTGGAAGATACTGTGTTTCATCCAGCAATTCAAATAACTTGTAAAGAACATAATAGTAATGCAAGAAATTTACACGATAGTCTGGACAATGTTTGGCATAAGGATATTGGATTTCCATGAAGAAATTACACAAAGTTTCTTCCAACTCTTGAGAGATAATGGGAGGTTTAATTCCTAGTTTGTCTTTGATAAAATTAATGTGCTCATAATACTTGTTATAACCAAGTTTTTTTAATAGTTCTTTGGTTTTATAATAAGTCAATTTGGAACATTCTATTCTCTCTTTTTTAATTTGGTATTTAAGATTTTCAATAACCTCGGCAGGTATTTGAGTGGTTTCCTTTCCTTGAAACTGAGCCAAAATCTCTTTAAAATGATTAATCTTTTTATATGCATAAAAACACACTTCTTTGGGTGGTTCTTTGTAAGAGGGCTTTTCATTCTCAATCAAATACTGAACATTCTTAAAACATACATTGCAAATCAAAACACCTTCATCATCCATAGGGATTAATTCTCCTTTATAACAAGATTGACAAACGTCAGTTGGACGTAAAAAAGAATTTATGTCTAAGAAAGACTCATCTATATTGCTCAAATACTTTTGAAAAATGTTGTTATTTTTACTTTCTATAATATTAGAATTATCTGCAGATGGATTAATCTTAAAAAATGATTCCAACTTTTTGTTTTTATTTATTACAGTATTTCCTATAGAAATATCTTTCTTATTTTCAAAATAATCAAATATGTATTTAGAATTATCTAAAAAGTATTCTACCTTTTTAGACTTTAGAACTTTTATTTCAGCTGTTATATCTCTCAATTTGTCTTGATAATCCATAATTTGTTCAATAGTAAGAGTCTTTTCTTCATTGTTTTGTTGCTGTTCTTTTTCCAAAATACCTTTTATTAAAGCTTTTTCTTCTTTTAATTTGGGTATTCTATCATTTTCATCTTTATTAAATTCATTCACAAACTCTTTGTGCTTTCCATCTAATGTTGTTGATGTTTTTTTATTTACCTTTATTTTTTTTACAGTTTTAGGCTTGAACGAAGGCATATTTAGTAATCTAATATTTATTAATATATTTTATTTAATAGTTTATTGAAGTAAATATATATTTTTTGCGATTGTTTTGCATTTTAGGAGGATTCAAGTTAAAACCGTATTTTACTTTTCTAGAAATTAAATAAATGAGTGAAATTGAATTAAGAGTAAATATTGAAAATGAAAATGGTCATAATTATGATATTAAGATAGACAATATTAAATTTCAAAAAATGCTATTCTTATTCAATGCAATCAACGATGGATGGAGCATTAAGAAAAGAAATGATTCATACATTTTTACCAAAAATCACGAGGGAAAAAAAGAGGTTTTATTAGATTCATATCTCCTTTCATTCGTGAAGGGAAATTTTGATATGAATAAAATTTTATCATAAACGTGTAGTATGTAATTAATCTAATTATTTTAATTAAATTAATTTCCAAAAAAATTTTTTCTTTAGCAATATTATAACTATGGGAGGTGGATTAATGCAACTTGTTGCCTATGGCGCCCAAGACGTTTACCTTACTGGTAACCCTCAAATTACTTTCTGGAAAGTAACTTACAGACGCTACACTAACTTTGCTATTGAGTCAATTGAGCAAACTTTCAACGGCCAAGCCGACTTCGGCCGTCGTGTGACCTGCATCATCAGCCGCAACGGTGATCTTGCTTACCGCACATACCTTCAGGTCACTCTTCCTGAGATCAACCAACTTATGGGCAATGCCAGCAACGTTACCTCCGGTAACAACGCCGTCTATGCTCGTTGGTTAGATTACCCCGGTGAGCAACTCATCGCTCAAGTTGAGGTTGAGATTGGTGGCCAACGCATTGACCGCCAATACGGTGACTGGATGCACATCTGGAACCAGCTCACAATGACCTCTGAGCAACAACGCGGATACTTCAAGATGATTGGTAACACCACTCAACTTACCTTCATCACTGACCCCTCCTTCGCGGATGTGGATGGTCCTTGCGACTCTGCTGCTCCCCGCCAAGTGTGTGCTCCCCGTAACGCTCTTCCTGAGACCACCCTCTACGTGCCTTTCCAATTCTGGTTCTGCACAAACCCTGGTCTTGCTCTTCCCCTTATCGCCCTCCAATACCACGAGGTCAAGATTAACCTTGACATCCGCCCTATTGACGAGTGCCTCTGGGCCGTTACATCCCTCAGTTGCAACACCACTCGCTTCCCCGCGACTGGTGCCACCAACTACCTCAACCAAGCCGCCAACCAATACAACGTTGGTACCCCAGTGACTGCCACCATCGCGTACAACCAGTCACTCGTTGCTGCTTCCCTCTATGTTGACTACGTTTTCCTTGACACTGACGAGCGCCGCCGTTTTGCCCAGAACCCCCACGAGTACCTCATCACTCAGCTCCAATTCACTGGTGATGAGTCCGTCGGTTCATCCTCCAACAAGATCAAGCTCAACTTCAACCACCCCGTGAAGGAGCTTATCTGGGTTGTCCAACCTGACCAGAACGTTGACTACTGCTCATCCCTTCTTTGCGACGCCACCCTCTTCAAGGTGCTCGGTGCCCAACCTTTCAACTACACCGACGCCATTGACGCCCTCCCCAACGCCATCCACGCGTTTGGCGGCCCCTCTGAGCTTGCTGGCCAAAACGCCTTCATTGATGCCCGCGGCCTCTTCCAAGACGCTGGTGCCATGGACGAGTACATCCCCACCAACTTCACCGGATACTGGCACGGAGGTGTTTACAACAACTCCTTGACTGAGCCCCACTTTGGTGGCCAACACCCCGGCTCTGGTTTGAACGCTGCTGACACCGCCAACGCCGCGGCCGTCCTTGCCTCCCTTGGCTTGACCAGCACTGCTCAATTGACCCCCACCAACGGCACCTACAACCAAGGCTCATCCGTCTCCGATGCCGGCACCTTCGTGCTCTCTGAGACCTCCCTTGACATGCACTGTTGGGGCCAGAACCCCGTCGTTGTTGCCAAGCTCCAACTCAACGGCCAAGATCGCTTCTCTGAGCGTGAAGGTTCCTACTTCTCATGGGTGCAACCTTACCAGGCCCACACCCGCTCCCCTGATGAGGGTATCAACGTGTACAGCTTTGCTCTCCGCCCTGAGGAACACCAACCTTCCGGCACGTGCAACTTCTCACGCATTGATAACGCCACACTCCAACTTGTGCTCTCCAACGCCACCGTTGAGGGCACCAAGACTGCCAAGGTCCGTGTGTATGCCACCAACTACAACGTGCTTCGCATCATGAGCGGTATGGGAGGGCTCGCGTATAGCAATTGAGCGGATTGGGCAATCTTCTCAAATTTTCTTATATATATTTTTGTGTTAAAACTACTTAGATAATTCATATTATAACTTATAATATGAATAAAATTGATTCACAACAAAATGAAATGTCTTCATTCACAAGTGATATTATGAAGCCAGTGTATTCCACAAACAAAGAATTATTGTGCGGAGTTATTGAATATAATAACAAGAGTTATCTTGTTGATTTAAGCGACAAGGATAGAATTATTAACTTTAATAAAACTTTTGTATTTGCAAATGCTCATGATATGTATCCTTCATACTCTTATAACTACAAAAGATTCAGTTATATAGATTTCATATTTTCATTTAGCCAAGAATCGGTCTATTATGTTTTTAAAAATGAAAATCCATTAGATATTAGAAGATGCAACGTAGAAATATATCATTGGTATCATAAAAATATTGCTGAATCATACGAGGTCATTGAATATACTAATGGACATTATTTAACTATGGGTCAGGATGCAAATGTTATGAAAAATCCCATTTGGAGAGTAAAAGAAAATGATAAAGAGTATTTGTTAATGTATTGCGAAAAAAATACAATTTGTAAACTGTGTCCTGAAAGTTATCAAAAAATATTAGAATATGAGATTAATAATAATAATAATAAAAAATTAACTTGGTATAAAGCGTCAAATGGATATATTCAATCTCATAACTTTGAACAAAAGTGTTTTTATGTCCACCAAATAATTGCGGAATGTTATGGAAATGGTAAAGGAACTAAAAACGTTAGTGTTGACCATATAGACCAAAATCCTTTAAATAATTCACTAGAAAATTTACGAGTGGCTACAAGAAAAGAACAAGAACAAAATTCAAAAGGAATTAAACCTGGAACAAAAAGAGAAAGAAAAACTAGTGCAAAAGATTTACCAGATGGTATAACCCAAGATATGTTAAAAAAATATGTAGTTTATTATCAAGAATGGTTAGATGCAGAACATACAAAGCAACGAGAGTTTTTCAAGGTTGAAAAGCATCACAAATTAGATAAGCCATGGACAACTACAAAATCTAATAAAGTTTCCATTCTAGAAAAACTTGCACAAGCAAACAAGGTTGTAGATGATTTAGAGAATAACGTTTATCCAGAAAAGGAAACACCAACATTACCAAAATATATATCATTAATTACAATGCGCGAAAAACCTCATCTTGTTTTTGAAAAACGTGTTGATGGAAAACGATTAAACCTTAAAATGGTTTTGCCAGAAGAATATGATTTGCAAGAACAAGTTGGGAAATTTTTAGAGAAAGTTAAAGCAAAATACGGCGAAGAAACAGCTTAAAAACAGAACACCATATTTAACCATAAAATGCAAATATTCGTGAAAACTTTGACTGGAAAAACTATCACTCTTGAAGTTGAACCAAGTGATACGATTGATAACATTAAAACCAAGATTCAAGATAAGGAAGGAATTCCTCCTGACCAACAGCGTCTCATTTTTGCCGGAAAGCAATTGGAAGATGGTCGCACTCTAGCAGATTATAACGTGCAAAAAGAAAGCACATTGCACTTGGTTCTCCGTCTTCGCGGCGGTTAATATTTAGTCAATATTTTTGTGTAAGTTGACACATTTTAAAAAGACTTAAAGCGGTTCTAACAAATAACAATAATATGTTTAAAAAACTATTGTTATTTCTCTCTTATATTTCTTTGAGTAGTCAAATGTTTATGACTCCACGTTTTTTCTCACCTTTTCAAAACAAGACAAACTCCTCAACAATGCCGCAAGATTATACTAGTTTAACCCCACGAGAGATTAGACAAAAACGAATAAATTGCAATGATGCATTAACACTTTTTAAAATATGGGCAACGCTTTTTGTTTTTACATTCCCAATTATTTCATTTCCATATCACAAGGAAAACTAAAGTAAAATTACAAAAACAAAGAGTTTTACCACAAGACATGTATCGCCAAATTATTTGCCGAAAATTTGTTGTTTTTCCAATCGCCTCGCATACGGGATGATCTATTTAAATAATTTTTTCTCCGCGTTTTATTTTTGTGTTTGGTATAATCCTCATATCCCATTTGGCCAAAGTATACCCATTTATTTGTTTTTGGGTCTTTCACCATATACTTCTTCTCCTTGCGTGTGCTTCTAAAAATTTTACCATTTTTTCTACCTAAATACTTGTAAGCCATTCTTTGTGCCTGAGCAGGATTTGAATACTTATAAATGTTGTCTCTCATAATATATAAAAATAATTAAATTAAATGCAGTTGGATAAATCTCTTCTAATTTTATAAATAGAAAAATTGATTTCAAATTATAACATAAATATATTTTATCAAAAGCTAATAACATGACGACAAGTTCCATAATGTCAATTTATTTCAAAGTCGCAAGAACCACTGAAACTGCAATGTATGACATTGATTTGGATTGGACTACAGAAGAGTTCATCAACATCATGAGAGAAAAAGTTATTGAAGATTTCGTTTTGGATAATGCAGAGTTTGTTGATACTGCACAAGAAGTAATACTAGGAATTGCCGCAGAAGATGCACCTGCTCTAAGACCAACCAATAGAACTATTCGCGAATATTATGGTGCTCGCATTTATCATTTGGCTTTCTACATTCGTCCTATACCCGCAAATGGTATAGACATTGCTCCACCAGAAGAAATTCCTGAATTGCCACAAGAAAGAGCTTGTGCAATTTGCTTGGAGAGAGAAAGAAACTTAGTTTTTGTTCCATGCAATCATTTATGTGCTTGCACAGAATGTGGGCTAAATCCTACTATAAGAGTTTGTCCTATTTGTAGAACAGCTTTTAATAATAGAATTGTTGTATATGTTTAAACACTTTCCCAAAGGCACAGTTGGTTTAAAAGAAAATTGATTGTTATTTAATGCTTACATTATATAACAAGCTATAACCCAAATGAACACCGACGCTCTAATTGAAAAGAAAAAATATTACTTTTATGAAAAAATAAAAAACAGACCACTACAAATATGCGTAGGAAGATTTTTGGGGGTTTTTACTCACCAGTTTAATCCAAAATATAGTTATTTGATAAAAAGCCGGTTTGAAGAAGAAACTAGAAAAAATATTTTGGTATATTCACCTCTAGAATGGTATGTTAAAGCTGAAACTCTTGATGACATATTATCAAAATCTCGTTTGCCAACTGATGTTGTTAACATTATTGACGAGTTTTTATAAAACTAAGTTTAATCGTTTTTAAATAAATTATTTTTAAGCATTTAAAATGTCTAGTGTGGTAAATAGAGAAACATTTTGATTAAACAACCCCAAATCTTCAACATCATTTAAATCAAGTTTATTAAAATCTTTGGGGGTTCTCACTAAATAATTGTCTGAATCTCCTCTTTTACATTTTACTTCATTCCAAAAATCACTAGATTGACAATTATAATGATTCATAATAAAATATTCTTTGTCCAATAAAATAAAGTTTTCTAATTCATCTTTTTTGTTAAGAAATGTGGCGTGATGTGCATTCAAACTAGTAAATTCAAAATCACTATTTATAAAATATTTGCGATTTCCTATTGGCAGAGAAGTTGGGTGTTCTATAGATCGTTTTGTAAAGCTTTGAACTAGGTATTTAGGTTGTTTAACAAAACTATTAGATCCATATAGGGTGTGTTCTACCTGTATTTGACCAATGTGACCGCACATATCTAGTATTTTTGTAAGATCAATCTCCTTAGGAGACCACATAAATTCATCCATGTCAACCAATAATAACCATTTTGATTCCTTTATTCGGGGAAGAATATAAAAATTATAAATGTCCTTTTGTCTGCCTAAATAATAATCCCAAGTGGTGTTAAATAAAGTAACTACCCCTTTTTCAAGATATGGATTCAAAACATCTAAAAAATTGTCATCACTGTTATCATTTATTAAATAAAAATGTTCAACCCCATGAAAAATATAATGTTCAATCCATTCTTTTAAACAATGTGTTTCGTTTTTAAACATAGAAAAAACTGAAAGTTTATACATATTATTTCTTTATAATTTTTGTCTCTATGTTAAACGCATAACAAGGTCGGATTATTTATTTTAACTTTGATTTTTATCTTTAAGGTTCTCATCCAAATAGTGCGTTCATATTTCTGACTTCCGGCTTATTCAGCTCCTCATAAAACAATTTTTTTATTTGCTCATCATCTCGCAATCTAACTGAATAAGTCTGTTGAATGTTACTTCTTCCAATTCGCCCAAGTGCTTGAATCATTTTTTCTTGAGTCAAAGTCAAATCTTTACTCAAGTAACCATGACAAAACTGATAATTTGTTCCATAGATATAATCGCTTGATGCAATAATCATATACAACTTTTGATGGTCAGCCAACTTCTTCATAATTTCAGTGTAAGTAATGTCTGGATGATTGGTAAACACGCCAATTCCCATCAACAATAAAATCTTCCAGCTATCTGCGACATTTTTTAACATCATAATGTCCACAATAGTCTGTTCTTCTATATCACTAGTAAATGAAGCAGTTGTGTCAAACATGTCCGCCCATTTTTTCAAATGAAGAGTTTTATTTGGAACAAAAGTTTCATTCAACTCTGCTGGTTTAATCATAGACCTCAATGCATCAAGCTCAGTATTTATTTTTGCCATATCTTTGTTGTTCTCATTTGACCCAAAATCCTTCTTTTTGCCATCATCTTTTTTAGAATAATTTTTTCCACCATACTTTGCTCCACCATCAGTTTCTAGAACCTTTGTTGAATTCTTCTCTTCTAAACATTCCAACTGTTTCTCCAAGTCCCCAATTTTTTCATTGACGCGATTATTAAACTCAATCTTTTCTAAAATTGCCTCCATTGCCTTTGTAGGAATATTTGCTTGTTGAATGCAAAATCTAGCAATCTTTTCAACATCTTCTGCTAGAAATATCGTGGGTCCATCGGTCAATGTATATGCATCCTTGGTTGAAACATAGATTGCACAGTTTCCTGTTTCTTTTTCTAATGAAGATACATTTGACAGCAAAACTTGTTCGCTCATCATTTTTGATAGAGGTTTTCCAGCATTCACTGAAGAAATAGAAGGAGAATATGTTCCAGGACCAACACTTGAAACTTTTTTCAATACATTCCCTTTTTCATCAACATTGTCGTTTGGCAAAATGCGTTTTTTTCTACCAGTTGTAAGAGTTAGATAAATGGAACCCCACGTACCAGCTTTAATCTTTCCAAGCAACTTCAAATAATGTAACTTAATATTTTGCATGTTAACATCATCCAATGATGCAAAATTTCTATCAATCCTTGCACTCATCGCTGTAAATAAACTATTTTTTTCAATAAATATTATAAATTTTACAACCTCTTCCAAATCAAAATACCTCAACAAGGTCAAATTTTTTTCGCAATGACCAACAATTTCAGTTATCGTCTCATATTCTTGACTTAGAAAGTGTGGCAAAACAATATGACCATTCTTACTTATAATCGGAATTGATTTTTTGCAATCGTGGCTAACAATATTATGCACTTGAGCTCCCGAAAATTTCTCATTAAAATGACGAACAGTATTTGGCAATTCATGAAGTTTTGGCAATGTTGCTGATGATAATATTACATTTGGAATCAAATTTTCCGTCCAATTTTTATTAATAGATGCATGTAAATCATGCGACTCACAATCCATTGTAATTGTAGGTTCATCCCAATAAGTAACTAGATTTTCCGCTGGGTTGAATGCCAACATATAATACATTGCACACAAATAAGATCTAACGTCGCAAATCATAATTTCCACCTTATCACCAATGCTATTATCAACCTTTCCAATTCCACCAGATTTTCTATTCTTTTTATATTCCTTTGCTGCAAAATAATGCAGACGAATGTCATCAGCACTTGAACAACCAAATGCAAACGCAATCTTTTTTCCAACTGAAATTGCTGCCTTTGCCAATGCAAGTCCAACGTGTCTTGCTGCACAAACAAATATGACACGATATTGCTGCGAAATACCAATTGGAGTGAGAGTCTTTCCGGTACCAGTTGGAGCGATGTATAAAACTAGCTTTGGTTGAGGAGTTGGAATAGATGTATCTCGGAGAAATACTGTTTGTGGTTCATCCTCATCATCAGAAACATCTTTATCCATTTCAATTCTGAAATTTGCGAGTCTCTGTTTAAAATGCGGATTTTTCATCACAGTGAAGATCTCCTTTTGATGTTCATACAACATCATGTCCGCATGTTTTAGCAACATCTCATTCTTTTCAATATAAGTAACTGCATTTTCAATCATATAAACCATGTCTATCTCCTCTTCAAATTCAGTCAACACGTTGCTAACAATGTTTTTCACATGCCGGTTTACATTTGCAACAGTATTTTTGTTGAGTTTATACAGAGTAAAGTAATGAAGCAACCAATTCTTATTTGTTGCAGATTTATTTTTTAAGAGCTTTTCAATTGTATTTAGCAAAAGCGTCTCATAAACAGATGGAATCTTTCCAACTTCATTCCTTTCAAGACGAATCAAGTCGGCCTTTTTAATTTTAGGGGTGCCAGTCACTGAACTATTCAAACTATTCACCGGACAACCGCTTGACGCTTTCAACTTTTTAACAGTCTCGTTAAAGTATTTTACAAATAAATAATCTTCCATTTCTGGGTTATTTTCAACTTTTAAAAATGACAACAATGAAATTTCTGAATTGTATTTAATATTTACATTTTCTGTACCGGAGATAATAAGCTGTAAAACAGCTTTCTCTGATTCGCTGACAGGAACCTCAATAGATTCCCATTCCGATTTGTTAAGCTTTCTTTGAGTAAGATCCATGTCTAATACTTCTTGTTATTTAATATAATTAGCTCT